>Ga0187892_10000162_pt1 | contig 170362 bp, 175 predicted proteins | sample MA1701073metaG_FD_139345 | JGI IMG/M metagenome (GOLD analysis project Ga0187892, IMG submission 139345) | Bio-ooze microbial communities from a basaltic lava cave in the Kipuka Kanohina Cave System on the Island of Hawaii, USA - MA170107-3 metaG ...
CGCGGCGTAGCCCAGCTCCAGCACCTTGGGCTTGAGGCCGAAATATTTTCCGTCGGTATCGGCGTAGCCTTCCCGCACCAGCGTGAGCAGGAAACGCCGCACGGTTGCCCGGGTCATGCCGGTGGCGCGCGCGATGTCGCTCAGGGTCATGCGCGGCGTGCTGCGCGTGAACGCGCGAATGACCTCGAGCCCGCGGGCCAGCGAGTTGACGTAGTCGCGATTGCTGATCTTCGTCGGTGCGGGCATGGCGCGCCTGGTGTTGATTCTTCGGGGCCGCGGGTCGCGGCAAGCTCGCGCCGCCGGTCGGCGCGAGAAAATGTTCTCACAGCGCACATCATTACGCAAAACAAAAAGCGCGTTTGCGCCGCGTTTTTCCGGCGCCACCGCGCATCGCACGCACCGCGGTGCGCGGTTCTTGCCGCGGCGCGCGGTCCGCCCTAATGTGTTCCATGACCCATTCCATGCACCCGGTTTCGCACACCGAAGCGAGTAGAGAGTGAGCTCCGCACCATCATCTCCGGTCGCAGGGGCAGCGCGCGACCTCGTCGACATCGATCGGCGTTTTGCTTTCCACCCCTTCACCGCGCTCGCTGGCCACGAGCGCCTGGGGCCGCACACCGTCATGGTGAAAGGCGAGGGGGTATGGCTCGAAGACGTGAACGGGCGCCGCTACATCGATGGAATGGCGGGCCTGTGGTGCGTGAACGTGGGCTACGGGCGCCGCGAGCTGACCGATGCGATGCAACGCCAGGCCGCCACGCTGCCGTACTGCCATGCGTTCTCTTCGATGGCGAGCGACCAGCCGGCACTGCTCGCGCAGCGACTGATCTCGATGTTCCCCACGCCGATGTCGAAGGTGTTCTTCGGCAATTCGGGCTCCGACGCGAACGACACGCAGGTCAAGCTTGCCTGGTACTACAACAACGCGCGCGGCAAGCCGGCCAAAAAAAAGATCATCGCGCGCCAGCGCGGTTATCACGGCGTGACCCTGGTGTCAGCCAGCCTGACGGGTCTTCCTGGCCTGCATGCCGGATTCGATCTGCCGCTGCCATTCATCAAGCACACGACTTCGCCACATCGCCTCTGGGACGGTCACGGTCTCAGTGATCAGGAGTTCGTGGACAAGCTCGTCGGAGATCTCGAGCGCCTCATCCAGCAGGAAGGGCCGGACACCATCGCGGCAATGATCGTGGAGCCCGTCATGGGTGCTGGCGGTGTGATCGTGCCTCCGCCTGGCTACTACAAGGCCGTCCAGGAGGTGCTCGATCGCTACGACATCCTGCTCATCGCCGATGAAGTCATCTGCGGCTTCGGACGACTCGGAACGATGTTCGGATGTGAAGCGCTCGATATCCAACCGGATCTCGTCACCATCGCGAAGGGTGTCACGTCCGCATACTTCCCGCTCTCCGGCTGCCTTGTGTCGGAGAAAGTCTGGCGCGTGCTCGTGGAAGGCGGCGACCGCTACGGTGTGTTCGGCCACGGATATACCTACAGCGCGCATCCGATTGGCGCAGCGGTTGCGATGGCCAACCTCGATCTGCTCGAAAAGGAGCAACTCGTCTCGGCCGCGCGCGCGCGCGGCAAGTATCTCCACTCACGCCTGCAGGCGCAGTTCGGCGGCCATCCGCTCGTGGGAGAGATCCGCGGCTTCGGCCTGATCGGCGCGGTGGAGTTCGTGGCGCGTCGCCATCCACCGGAGCGATTCGATCTCAAGCTGGGAGTTGCCGGTCGCGTCGCCAGGACCGCACTGGCGAACGGAGTGATCAGTCGCGCGTTGCCGACCTCCGATTCCATTGCGTTCTCGCCCCCGCTGATCATCAACGAGCGCGAGATCGATACGCTGGTGGATGGAATGCGCGCTGCAACCGACGTGGTGATGGAGCAGCTGATCCAGGAAGGCGCCTGGAAGCCGTGACGGCGTAGTACGCGGCCGCGCGCGAAAATCAAGTCGTCCAGAAAAAAGCGGGAAGGCGGTTGCCCGCCTTCCCGCTCGCATTCCCACGCGTTACTTGAACGTCCTTCAGATCACGGCGCGCACACGAACCCGCTGGTGCGGACCGAGAAGGCCCGCACGCTGCCGGTGTCGATCAACGCGTTGTCGCTCACGCGCAATGTCCAGATGCCGTTGGCATCCTGGCCATTGAATGCCGACAGCGGGGCGTTCGGCCGGAACGTCCCGGTCCACGGTGCTCCGGCAACCGCGATGGCCTGGATTGACGTCGGAGCGGCGTCATCCAGCACGGTCTGGCAGAAGTTGTTGCCGCTGTTGTTGACGCCACCCGGGCGGCTCATCAGCGAAACAACCGTGCCGGCCGGCGACTGCAGCGTCGCAATGAGGTCACCGACCCACGTGTGGTTGAGACCCACGGTCGTGGAGCCGATAGTGGCATTGCACGTCGTGCCGTCGAAGCTGAACACGACCTTGGCCAGGCTCGTGGGTGCAACGGCGACAGGCAGTGGAATGGCAACGCCGGTCGCGTTGCTGTCCGGGATGGCCACGGGCGGCCCCGCGTAGGACACAACCACCGGCGCTCCCAACGCTCCGGTCTGCACCGGCACACCGAACAACACTGGCTTCGGACCGGGGCCCGTGTAGGTCGCGGTCAACGTGAAGTTGAGTGTCGTTCCGCACGATACGCCCGCATCGACCGAGAAGGTGTACGGCGTCGCGTTCGTGCCGCTGCTACCCTCTGTCGGGAGGTTCGGATAAGCCGAGCTACCCTGCGTCACGGTGACGCCAGGCGTGCTTGCGGACAGCGTTGCGCTCACCGCCGTTGCTGCGGCGCCGCCGTTGTTCACCAACTGGATCGACAGTGAGCCGCCACCGCCCGGATTGATGGTCGAGGCGCCACCTGCCGGCGTCGCGGTTACCGTGCCGCGCTCGAGGAACACCGCGGGCTTCGCGCCCGAGGCCTGCAACGCAGCCATCGTGTCAACGATGCCCGCGCCGCTGTCACGGTCATGGCCCGGGCCTTCGATATCGATCGCCGTATTGATCATCGACGAACGAATGCGCCATGCGCCATTGCTCGGTACCGCGGACTTCATCAGGGCCGCGATGCCCGCAGCGTGCGGAGCAGCCGCGGACGTGCCGAAGAACGGCTGGAACCCTGGTGTGTTCGTCTGGACGCCGTCAGCTGCCGTGACTTCCGGCTTCGGCCGGAATTCACCGCCACCGCTGGCGAACGTGACGCCACCCCGGAGGCGAGTGCCGTTCGGGTTGTAGAAGATGCGGCGATGACCGTCGGTGCTGAAGAGTTCCACCTGGGTCGTCGGCCCACCCTGGAAGACGCCACCGACTGCCATCGCCTGGTCGACTGCTGCCGTCGCTACGGCCTGCTGCGCGGCCGAGTGGCCGTAGTTGCCGCCCGGCGTGCTGATGGCCATTTCGCCACCGAAGTTGACCAGGTGCAGCGCACGCACCTGCGCGCCGGCAGCGCGCGCAACTACCACGTGCTCGCCGGTGAACGCGACGCCAACGCCTTCGAACGCCAGGTCGTCGCCGTTCTGGATATCAGTCGACGCGTCAAACACCACCCGCAGATCATCGCTGAGGATGAACAGGTCGTAGTCGTTGGACGACTGCGGCAGTGCGAACGTCGCTGGGTCGGACCAGTGCAGGATCACCGGGCCACCGGTGAACTCCACGCGATTCGACGGCACCTTGTCGCCGTGGTAGTCGAAGTTGGCCACGGTGTAGCTGCCGATCGACGACAGCGTCGTCAGGGTGCCGGCCGATTGGAAGTCGCCTTCCCAGGTGCCAGAGAAGCCGTCTGTGTAGTTGCCCTGGTTGCCGGCGGACGAGAAGTACAACGCGCCGTCATGCGTCACGTCGTTCACTGCCTGCGCGATGATGTCGTCCTGGTAGGGCGACTCGGCGAAGTAGATGACGTCGTCGACGATGATGTCGCAGTCGAACTCGAAGCGCAGGCGGCGGATGTTGTCCGCGAAGCTCTCCGGACTGTCAAACGCCGTTGCGAAGAACAGCTGCGCGCCGGGCGCGACGTCCTGGATGATCTAGCGCCAGGGATCACGACTGCGTCAGGCCTGATGTCGCCCGAGGCGATCGAATTTGCCAGGAACCGGGCGCTGTCGGAGAGTACGCCCACGCGCACGCCCGTTCCGTCCGTGTTGAAGAACTTCCTTGCGCGGTCGGCCTTGTGCGCGCGGTCGCCCTGGCTCTGTCGGGCGCCCACGTTCGTGGCAGCGTCATCCGTAGACGCGAGTGCGTGCTCCAGTTGTGCTTTCACGAGGTCAGCGCGTGCCGGGAAGGATCGGCCGGTCGAGATCTTCACCTGCGGCATGCCGGTCGGATTTGCCCGATTGGTCTGAGCGGTCAACGCTGGCCGCACACCGCGCACGTACACGAGTGCGGCGAGCGCTTCCAGGTTGCCCATCGGCATCCACGCCCGCGCGCTGTTGTACGCGGCGCTGGTCGTTACGACGGTGCCGTTGAGGTTCTCGATCTCGCGCACGAGACCGCCGCCCAGGTCGCCCCGCACGTCTACGAGTACGCGGCCCTGGTCGTCAAATCGCAGCAGGCGGTTACGAGCGGCGGGCGCTTCGTCATCTCCGCCCTTCTGGCGCCCGGCCTTCTGCCTCGCGTTGAACGTGCCAGCCTTCGCGTAAAGCAGCTGGGACGCGATCTTCTTTTGCGCGGGTGTACGCGCGTTCTTCTCCTCGATGAGCGCCTTCATCTGCGCTTGCGCCGATTCGGGGAGCGCGACGATGGCGTTGGGTTCAGGGTTGTCGGGAGTCGAGCTCGGGTCGGATGCGCCACCACCGCATCCAACGACGATGGCGCAACTCGACGCCAATACGAGTAAGGAGCGTATTCGTTTCACGGATCATCCCTCCGCAATTCGTGTTGTAAATATCTTGCGGCCACGCGGCCGCTTCGTGGTTGGGTTCCTCTCGAGGGGAAAGCGAAGTTCGTCTTCTTTCTGTGCCTGTCGGCGTTCTCTTCCCTTTCTTTTTTCTTCCCTGTCGCGATTCTTTATTCTTCGCTGACGAGCCGCCGACTTCTCTGCCGAGACGCGTGTCGGCACGGGACGAAGAACTTTTTAGCGGGACGAGAGTGCGCTCTATGTAAAACGCAAGTCAATATGAAAAATGGACGCGCGCCACTGTTAAATCGCGCGCGCTATTGTCAAATTCGTCGACGGTCTCAAGTGAGCTCGCGCGAATGCGCTGCAAGTTGCGAGAGGCGCTGGACATGCGCGCGCGGTCGAACGCACGCACCGGACATGACGCAGAAGAAGAAAAAGAAGAGTTGTGGGGAAGACGCTGTGCTTTCTGGCACCTGGCCCCACAAGTGAGGGAGATGGTCGGGGTGAGGAGATTTCTCGCTTCCCGGCGCAGTCGCTGGATTTCCGGGCGAAAGTAGGTGGGGATCGGGTGAGTTGTACTGTTCCTGCGGTGCCGATGCGGGTACGCGTGAGGTGACAACCTGAGGAGTGCAAGCCTGGCATGCATCGCCCGACCGGCAGGTGATCGGCTAGAGCCGCGTGACCGTGAGCCCGTCCGTAACGTATTTCGCCCAGCGAAAGTCGCGGATGCCACAGATGCGGCCATTCACCCAATCCAGTAGCACGACGTACTCCACGGCCTCGGAAGTGTCCGCCGGGTTGCTGACGAGAAGAGCCGGGCGCCCTTCCGCCAGCCCCGGCACGAACTTCCAGTCCAGGCTTTCGCCGTAGCGGCCGAAGTACACGGAAACGTCTTTGCGGCCGGCGAGGCGCAGGCGGGCGTCGAAGTCACGCGCGTTGAAGCGGTCGGCGTACGAGCGCAGGCGGGTCTGCTCTTCCGCACGGAGCACAGGTTGCTCGGGCTCACCGGCTTCGGACCGCGCCTTCAACCGAACACGGCCGCGATGGAGCGCCGCCTTCACCGCCGGGAGCGTGGTGCCGAGAATCTCCACTGTCTCGGCCAAGGAATACTCCAAGTACGTCCATCAGCACCACGGTGGAGCGCTGAATCACCGGCAGTTGCATGATCGTCGCAAGGCTCGCGGTAGCCGCAACCCACGAATCCGCTTCAGCGGCCTTGTCGGGCAAGTCAGCCGAATTGCTGTCGAGCGGCACTTCAGCTTGCCTTTTGTGGCGACGTAAGGCGTCTAGCGCGGTGTTGTGCGCGATGGTGAACAGCCAGCTTTCCGCGTTGTTAATAGTGCCCGCGGACGACAGGGCCTCCGCCGGCTTTCGCGAGCGCGTCCTGCACGATGTCTTCGCCATCGAATACCGAGCCCACCATTCGGGCGCAGTATCGATGCAGCCGCGGCCGCAGTTCCGTCATCAGCCGGTTCAGTGCGTCGCGTTCCACTCTGTCGCCTGCCATTCATGTTCCTCACGCTTTGGAGCGCAGAAAGCCTGCCCCATGAGCCAGACGTTTCGGGCCAGTAAAAAGATGCGGCTCACGAAAAATTCCTTTCCAGCGAACCCTGTTGCCGGGCGCCGTCGTCCTTGTGTTCAGAAGGCAACGCAGCGTGCGGGCCTCACAAGGCAAGGATACAGACCATGCAGAGAGTGACAGTGGTTCGCTACACCACCAAGCCCGACCATACTGCCGAGAATGAAGCCCTGTCGAGCGCCGTGTTCGCACAGCTCCGCAGCGCCCCGCCCGAAGGCGTCGCCTACGCGCTGTTTCGGGATGGCAATGAGTTCATCCACGTGTTCCTGAACCTGAAGGCGGACCGAATCTGCCCCAGTCACGGAGTTACCTGCTTTCAAGACGTTCGAGAAGGGCATCGTCGAGCGCTGCGAAGTGTCTCCGAATGTGACACGGCTCGCCGCGCAGTTGGTGGATTGTTACGGCTTCGTTGCGGACTCTGAGTCCTGACCCTGCGGCCTCGTCGCACGATCTCGACTGGACGCCGCAGCTGACGGCCGTGGGCCAGCAGTTCGCCGACGCTGCTGGCAATGCCTATCTCAAGGCGCCGGGCGTTTTCGTTCTGATCACGGACCGAAAGCCGGAGGATTAAGATCCGGACGGACATACTCGCGAACGCCGAATGCCTGCGGTCATCCAACACCTCGGCAGGTCGATGTCCAGCGCCGTGAGTGAGGAGGAGTACACGATGCGGCCTGCAGTGTTACTGCGGGCCGCAGGTACGGATGGTCGGGGTGACAGGATTTGAACCTGCGACCTATACGTCCCGAAGGGGCGTATTGGAGTTAGCAGCCGCGCTCGGCGGTCCATTGGGGCGTCGGTAGTGTGTTGATAAGATACGAGATATCGTAGTAGAACTACGATAACCGCGATGTATTCAAGCAGTAAGGATACTGTCGCTTTGAAATGTACGTTATAGTCGTAGTATGGCTACGACAAGACGTAACAAGCTAATCGCGGTGTACAAGCAGGTTCCGCCTGGAACACCTTTAACGTCTGCGCAGCTCGCGAAGCTCGGTATATCGGCCGATCTTGCGGTTCACCACGCGCGCTCTGGCTGGCTGACGCGCTTGGCACGCGGTGTCTATTCCCGCGCCGGCGATACATTGTCCCTTCATCCGAGCCTGCGAGTGCTCGAGCAGCAGCACCCTGGTCTCCATGTCGGCGGAAAGACAGCGCTCTCCTGGTACGGGGTGCGTCAGTACGTTTCCGCGCAGCCCGTGCTTCATCTCTATGGCTGGAACGCTGCGCGCTTGCCGCCGTGGTTCACCAATCCGTTTCCAAGTGAGTACCACCGCAAGCGATTGTTCAACGAGTCGCCGCAGGCGCCATTGCACGTCAGCCGATTCGAAGATCGACCGGACGGCGCATACGTGTCTGATCCAGAGCGGGCGTTGCTCGAAGTGCTGAGTGAGGTCGGGGTGCGGCAGCCCCTACAGGAAGCGAAGGAACTGACCGAGAGCACGTACAGCCTGCGTGCCGATGTGCTGAACAAACTGCTGAGGCAGTGCACAAGCGTCAAAACGGTGAGGCTCTGCCTTCAGCTCGGACGCGAACTCTCAATGCCTTGGGCGGAAAAGCTCGACGCCGAGACGATGCCGAAAGGCAGCCGGCGCCGCTGGGTGGCCAAATCGAAGAACGGTCTGCTGGTGCTGAAGCCGTGAATGCGAATCTCCTGGAAACAGCGCGTCTGCTCGCCCAAGTCGCGCCGCTCGTCTTTGCCGACAGTATCTTCGCCCTGAAGGGCGGCACTGCGATAAATCTCTTCGTCCGAGACATGCCGCGCCTGTCGGTCGATCTCGACCTCGTGTTCCTCGACCATCGAGCCGAACGCGCCGATGCGCTCGAACAGATCAGCACGGCGCTGCCTAAGGCGATGGAGCGACTCAAGGCGCAAGGCTTTTCAGCACACTTGAAGGCCACCGCGGGCGTCGGTGACATGAAGCTGTTCGTGCGACGTGGCGCGAGCGAAGTCCAAGCCGAAGTCAATTTCATCACGCGCGGAACCGTGAAGCCGGCGAGTTCGATGTCGATTCTCCCGCGGGCCCGTGAAGCGCTGCGGGCGGAGCTGATGCTGCCGGTTCTATCCGTTGAGGAGCTGTACGCCGGTAAGCTGGTCGCCGCGATGGATCGCCAGCATCCTCGCGATCTCTTCGACGTTCATCAGCTCTATCTGAGCGGTGGCATTACGCCGGAGATTCGCCGTTGCTTCGTCGTGTACCTGGCCTGCCACAACCGGCCGATCCATGAAGTGCTGTTTCCCGGACTTCGCGATCTCACGTACGACTTCGAGCGCGGGTTTCTCGGGATGACGACCGAGCCGGTCGCGCTCGACGTATTGGTCGAAGTTCGGCAGAGACTGACACAGGAACTACCAAGTAGTCTGGACAAGGATGAGTGCAGGTTCCTCGTGTCGCTGGCCCGCAACCAACCGGAGTGGGGAAGGCTCGGAATCGATCATCTGGAGCAGTTGCCGGGGATTCGATGGAAGGTGAGAAATATTGGCCAGCTTGCAGAAAAGAACCCGACGAAATACGCGGCGCAGGCGGACAAACTGGAACAGCTCTTGAGTCGGTGATCTCCATGACTTGAAGGCTCAACCGGGCGAGGATAAGCGTGGGAAGAATGGTCGCGCGATTGACGAGCGCCACCTAGGGCCATCGCCTTATCAGGACCTCGTCCATAAGGCATATTCGCTATGATTGGTTCCAAGGGAACGGCGCGACGATAGGGAGCCAAGAATGCAGGAGATCGCCATCAATGACGGTTTGGCAGGTGCGCTGGACTCCCTTCTAAACAGTCGCTTGGCGATCCTGGTAGGCGCAGGACTTTCGATGGCCCCTCCGAGCTGTCTGCCGTCCGCCGCCGAACTCGCGGCAGCCGCGAAGCAGAGATACGACGCGATGTATGGCACAAAAGGACTTGCGAGTTCTGGAGACTCTACGTCTTAGCGCCGAGCTAGAGCGCGCACGCCGCGCCGAAGCCGATGCTGCTGCCCGACTCACACGCGCTCAGGAACGGTTTGGTCGCGCGCGCAAGGCGGAAACTGGCGCGCAAGCTCTTCATGATGCTACTCGTCGAGCAGCGAGCGAGACGCTGGATCAGCGGCTGGAGCGCGTGCTTCCCTTGATGTCCGAGGTCTATCGCCGCTTGAGGCCGCATCCAGTTTGGAGCGACATTGAGTTGTGACGCACAGTGGGACACCGGCGGCCACGTGGTGGTGGTCGACGGCGTGCGCTACGTGACGCCGGCACCCGGCCGCTACAGCCTCGGTCGGTTCGCGTTCGAGGGGCGCAGCCTCGCCGTTCTCTGGAGTGTCGAGTCCGTCACGGCATGGATCGACATGAAGCAGAACTTCTACTTCGAAGATGAAGCGCCGATTCGCGACGTCCGCCGCGAGACACCGACCGTCAAATTGCCGTCCGCGCAACGGCCATCTGGTCAGGCCGTGAGTGTCGTGATCCGGAGCCCGGAGACGCTGATCCTGTATGCGGCCGGCCATTACCATTCAACAATGACGGCGGGTGTTGCTGCCGGGGTGCCAGTGGGTCCGATCTCGGGACTGGCGCCCGCCGCGCGGTTGGTGCCAACATAAATGAAAGCTCTCAAACTCTGCCTGTAAACGTTCAAACACGAAGTGATCTGGATGTGCTATGTCAGGAATATAGAGCGAGCGGGGCACTCATCGTTGAAGAGCCCCAAGACCGTTCCTGGGGCATGCGAGAAATGCTGGTCCGAGACCTCGACGGGAATACGTTTCGCATCGGGCTTCCGTCAGGCCGGTCGCGCGCGAGTTGAGGTTCCCCATGAACTTCATCCAGATCACGCCTTTCATGCACGTTCCGGATATTGAGAAGGCACTCGCCTTCTTCAACGATCTCCTGGGTTTCAAGACTCAGTTCCGCTTGGGCGACTACGCGTACGTGCATCGCGAGACGGTAGGGATCCGCATCATGCAGCGCGCGGAGGAAAGCCGCTCACCTCCCGGGAACCGGTGCTTCGCCTACTACATCGATGTGCGCGACGTGGACAAGTTGTACGCGGAACTCAAGCCGAAACTCGATTCCTTGCCGAAAGCCGACGTGCACGGACCGGCGGACAAATCCTACGGTCAACGCGAATTGCTCATCTTGGCACCGGATGGGAATCTGCTGGCGTTCGGGCAGGCGATCGCCAAGGAGCGATAGCTTGTGAAACCGTGCAGCGGCCAAAGCGCAGCGAGCGATCTTGAACGCGAGGATGTAGACGCTTGAGCCTCGCGCTTCCTTCCACCGACGTTCGAACAATGCTCTCGCATGTCCGCCCGCTCGCAGAACGCCGTCCGGCGGTCGGCACTGCGTGTAGTGTGACGGTGCGGAATCGCTGGATGAGATAGCGCTCGTGATCGCTCGCTGACAGTGACTCATGCCGCACGACACCCGAACCGTTTTCCAGTCGCCACACGCCTGCATCCAGGACTTCCGTTGTGACGGAAGGTGTCACCAGCACACGAAACGCGAGGAATGCACGGACGCGCATGAGCTCGTTTTTGTACGCCATGGCGCCTGGGTGCGGCGCGACGCGGGTGGGCGTCGGCTGGCGGATGCCGGGCAGTTGGTGTTCTTCAACCGGGGTGCGCCCTACGAGATCGAACATCCGCTCGGCGGAGACGAGTGCACGATCGTAAGTTTTCCGGCGGACGTCATCCTGCGGACGGCCGGCGACCTGGGTCTGTGCGTTGCGGATGCCGAGCGTCCGTTCGCGCGCGGATCGGTTCCCTTGCCGGCGACGATGCAGTGGCTGCACCGTCAGCTGTTGGCATCTCGCACTTCGCTCGAGCGCGACGAACTGGCACTCGAAATACTGGGGCAGTCGCTCGAAGCCAGCCAGGATCGCCCACAGTTCCGGAACACGCTGGGCGAAGCGGATCGACGGGAGCTGGCACACGCTGCCAGCGTTGCACTTGCGCGCGACTACCGCCAGCCCGTGACGCTTGCGGCACTGGCTGCGGAGCTGGGCTGCTCCCGGTTCCATCTCGCGCGCGCCTTCCGGCAGTGGTCGGGGCGCAGCATCCATCAGCATCTGATCGAGCTGCGCTTGGCTGCCGCGCTGCAAGACCTTTGCACCACGACGCGCCCCGTATCCGAGATCGCGCACGATCTCGGCTTCTTCGATCACGCGCATTTCACGACAACATTCACCAGGCATTTCGGCAGTACGCCATCGAACGCACGCGCGGCCGCCCAGCCGGCGAAGGAATGGCCGAGCGTGGCGCGTTCATGGGGCAAGTCATCTGGCTGAGTTGCCATGCCGAAACCCCGCCTTGGTCAAGGACCCGGGTCAGCACGGGGGAGGACGGGCGTGGCGATGAAGACGTCGCGTTCCCACGCATCGAGGGAATTGTGGGCCGAGAGCCGTGCCTCGGTGAACCATTGGAGCCAGCGAGCCCGGGAGAATAGTCCCTGGAGATGGCGGTCGTGAGTGACGGTCGCGGTGCCGTCTGGCGCGCGCAGCTCAAAGGCGTAGTCGACGACATAGGTGTCGTCGGCCGGATCAGGATCCCAGCGCCACTCGAGGTAGCGAAACGCGCGACCGTCCTCGCCGTCGTGGCCCCCGCAGGCCGTTTCAGCCGTGAACGTCTCCCGGACACAATCCGGAAGCACGGCGACGGTTCCGCCGGGGCGGCAGTGAAGCGCTGCCGTGCGCAAGGTGGCCAGGACGTCGGCGGGCTCGATCGCGTACATGATCGCGTCATGAATCAGGACGACATCAAACTGGCGGTTGAGCCGGAGCGAGCGCATGTCTCCCAGAAGATGCTCGCATTCCGGATTCACGGCTCGACTGACGGCCAGCATGGCTGCCGCGCGATCTGTCAGGGTGAGCTGGAAGTGTTGTTTGAGATGAAAGGCGAGGCTGCCGCCGCCCGAGCCGAGCTCGAGAAGGGTAGTGATGCGTGCTGGAGTGCCCGGGCCCAGACGTTGGAGCAGATCGGCTGCTTCAGCTTCGTACTCGGACGGCGGCGAAAAGAGCGGCCACCACTCGGCAAACTCATCATAGAAGCGTGGAAGAGGCGCGGGCATATGGTGCAGCTTACGTTACAAAAGGGACAGCCAGCGCGTGCGGTGGCGCGCCTTGAGATGCGCGAACGCACGACAGGGGAAATAGAGAAGAATCGTTGCGACCGCCGTCGCGAGGTAGACGCCCGCCAGATTGTAGCCGTACCCGTCGGGCGCGCTCGTCGGAAATGTTCCGCTCCAGCCGAGCCAGTGCGACGGTTGTCCCGTGAGTTGCGCGAGCACCAGGGCCATCCCGTGCAACAGGAAGAGGTGCGCGACATAGAAGAACATCGGTACGAGTCCGAAGAGGCGTATCCAGCGCTGGATGCGTTTAAGCGGTGCGCCGACGTCGTAACGTTGATACCACGCGAGCAGAAGCGCGACGATCCCCAGCGTCATCAGCAGATACTGCAGCGACGGCGGATACTTTTCCAAGTTGAGCAGCCCGATGAGCGCATAGGACCAGGTCGCATCGGGTGGCAGCCGGAACACCCCCATCGCACCGTCGATGGAAGGGGTGGCCGGATTGCCGTAGAGATTGGTCAGACGCAGTAACACGAACACCGCGAGCGTTGCCGCGCCCGCCAGATGCAACAGCGTGCGTCGCTTGGAAGGTGTGAGCTCAAACAGAGGACCGATCCCGTATCCGAGCGCGGCGACGCCGATCCAGGGAATGAGCGGGAAGAGCACGAACCAATCTGCGCCCGTAGGCAGGCGCACGGACCAGGGTACGTGCAGCAGGTGCCAGATCCAAGCTGCCGCTCCAAATCGTTCCGGTGATACGCCATCGAGCAGGTGATGACCGACGATCATCGTAATGCCGATCGCGGCCACGACCAGCACGGGCAATGCACTCACTGCAGCGACGAACAGCATTGCCCAACCGAGACTCCAGATCACGCCCGCGACGCTGTGCCCGAGTGAGAAGGACCATGCGAAGCCCACGATCGTCAGCTCGAGGATGATGAGCCACAGGCCGCGCAACGCAGTGAGCGCGCGCGCACCCGGCCAGCCGGCGCGTCTCTGGCGCGACAGGTAGATGGACACGCCCGTGAGGAGGAAGAACACCGGAGCGCACAGGTGCGTCACCCACCGCGTGAGAAACAGCGGGAGCGTCGTGGCATCCATGTCCTCCGGCGAAACACGCGTGCCTGAAAAGTAATAACGCGCGTGGTCGAGGGCCATCAGGAGGATGACGAGCCCCCGCAGGAGATCGATCGAGACGATGCGGCCGCGGTCCACCGGTGAACGTTCCATGAGAACCACTCTGCCAGCGACATCCACTCGACGCTTGCAAAATCGTGCGCAGCCGCGAAGGTTGAGTTCGCACGATCACGTCCTGTACGTCAGTCATTGTTTGACGGTATTGTTCTGGCGAGATTGAGAAGGGAGAAGCGGCATGAGCGAGACTTCCTCGGCGACCTTCGGGCTGGCTCGAATCGGGCAGATTGCCGTCCCGGTCAGCGACATCGAGCGGGCCATTGCGTTTTACCGCGATGTCCTGGGGATGCGATTTCTGTTTCAGGCGACGCCGCCGGGGCTGGGTTTCTTCGACCTCGATGGCGTTCGCCTGATGCTGGATGCGCCTGCGAAGTCCCAAGCGCAGCACTTCAGTTCGGTGATCTACTATAAGGTCGCGGATCTCGAGGCGGCCTTCACGACGCTTTCGACGCGGGGTGTCCAATTCGAGACGAAACCGCACCTGCTGGCCAAGATGCCGGATCACGAGTTGTGGATGGCTTTCTTCCGTGATCCCGACGACAACGTTCTGGCGCTCATGAGCGAGGTTGGTAAGTGACCGTTCAGGGTGCCCACCGATGAGACGCGTACGCTACGCGGTGGCCATGAGCCTCGACGGATACATCGCGGATCCGAAGAGGGAGAGTGACTGGATAGTCATAGATCCTGACATCGAGTTCGGCGTGCTCATCGGGGCGTTCGACGCGGTACTCTTGGGTCGGAAGACCTACGAGGCAACGCGCCAGCAAGGTGGCATGCCCGGCATGCAGGCATACGTTTTCTCGCGGACATTGCGCCCGCACGATTGTCCCGGCGTGATCGTCTCCGACAACCCCGGAGATGCGGTGACCGCTCTCAAGGCCAAAACGGGAAAGGACATCTGGTTATTTGGCGGGGGCTCGCTCTTCCACAGCCTGTTGGCGCTTCGGCTCGTGGATTCGATCGAAGTCGCGATAGTCCCCGTGCTCCTTGGCGGTGGGTTGTCGCTCCTGCCGCCTCCGGCGAAACTCGCAAGACTCAAACTTGTAAAGCATCGGATTTACGAGAAGACGGGCACGGTGTCGCTCGAGTATGCGGTGTTGTGAGGTGCTGCCAGACAACGGGCCAGCCGTGCAATACGGCTTGCGCAGCGGCATAGGCAATGAACGCACGCCCGAGCCAGGCCAAGTCGGCCGGTAACGGGAAGGGGAACACGAGCAGATACGCCGTGTGCATGAGCCAATAGCATGCGAGCGTACTCAGTATCGCGCGACAAGGCGGAAGTTCCGACCAGCTGCCGCGAGTTAAGACAACCACCAGCACGCCGGTGAGCAGGATCAGCAGGCTCCAGAAGACATTGAGCGAAGACAGGGCCCATTGCAGGCTGGAGGGCGCATCGCGCATTCCGTTGGCCCACCCGAACACTTGGGGAAGGAACAGGTGAAAGGTGCCCATGCCGACGGACAGCGCACCGGCGGCGATCAAACTCGAGCGCTTGGCTTTTGCGTGTTTCATGGCTTTCCGCCTGGGCAGTCGATGGAACGCAAACGTTGCCGGCAGCGTCCTGCTTGTGCCATCGATTTGTGACCAGTAACGAATGGTTGTGACGAGGGACAGCTTGATGAGGCGTGCGTGGCGGCAGTGGCTGGCTCGCCCCTATCCACTTTGGCGCGGAGCTTGGCGGGAAGCCCGTTTGGTCCTGATCGTTACCGGCCTGGCGACGGCGCTCATCCTCGTGACGCGCCCCTTCGGCCTGGCCGGTCTGCCTGTCGATACGGCAGCGTCCTTGGTTCTGCAGCTGTCGCTCGCATGTGCTGTGACGGCGGCTCTGCTACGAGTGGGCGCGCCGCTGGTTCTGCAGCGATTCTGGGACGAGTCGCAATGGACGGTGGGACACGAACTGGTGTGGGCCTGTCTGGAAGTCACACTTCTCGCGGCCGCACTAATGGGCGTGCTGGTCTATCGCGATTTCGTGAGCCCGACAGGGACAAACGCGTTGATCTTTCTCGGCACGACCGCCCTGTGCGCGGCTATCCCGATCGGCATACGCACCTTGCTGGTGGAACGTTGGCTCCGAGAGCGGCATGAGCAGCAACTGGCGCTGCGATACGTGCCGCTCGGGGTGGAACACTCACTGCAGGCCTCGCCGCCGCCGGTCTCGCCGAGTCCACTGGAGATCGCTGCTCAGGACGGTGCCCTGACTCTTTCGCCGGATACACTTCGCTACGTGCGAGCAGAGGAAAATTACGTCGACGTGGTCTGGTTGGACGGCAACGGACGCAAGCACCAGCTATTGCGAGCGACACTCTTGGATGTCGAGCGCCAGCTGTCCGGCCGGGCTGCCGTGCGGTGCCACCGATCATATGTCGTCTCGCTGGCTGCCATCGAGCGCGCGACCGGCAATGCCCAGGGCTATCGGCTTCGTTTGTCGGGCATCGATGAAGAAATCCCCGTATCCCGGGCTCGAGTTGTCGCCTTCCTCGAGGCCTTCGATCGCTGGCAGCAGTCCAACGCGTCGCTTTGAATCGCTCACTGGCTGTCGAGACGGGTCGTTCCCATAAACAGTGTGCGCTCGTCGACGAAGCTGATGCGGCTGCCTTCGGGGTCGAGGGCGTAGAAGATCCGCTCGCCCCAGGGCATGTGCTCGATGGGAGTGAGCAGAGTTCCCCCCGCCAGCTCGATTCTGGCGTAGATCGCTTCGAGGTCGGGGGCCGCGAAGTAGAGATATTGATTCTCGTGAATGCGCCAGCCGGTGCTGAGCTCGTCACCGTCGGCGGTCGGGGAGTAGCAAGCGAGGATGACGCTGCCGCAGTTGAAGTAGTGTCGGCCGGGCGAGACCCGCTCACCAGGCGTTTCGAAGAGTTTCGAATAGAACTGCACGGTACGGTCGAGATCGCGGACGGGTAGGATGACGCGGAAGAGGCGAAGGGTAGTCATGTTGCGAATTCCTTATTGCTGACGATGGCTTGGCGCACACGATTTCACAAGCTTCGTGGGCGCTACACTGGCAGTCTTAGCGGCTTGACTCGTCGAGCACTGGCGGAGAGCGCGCATGTCGCGAGCTGTCGAAGCTGAACTTGCCTTGCACGTTACGCCGCGGCGCGTTCTTACGGCGTTCCTCGACCCAAGTGATTTGCGCGGCTGGTGGGGAGTTGAGCGTGCGCTGGTGGAGCCGCGGATCGGTGGGCTCTATGCGCTGGCTTGGGGCATTACGGCGCAAGGGTTTCGCTACGCGAGCACGGGCATCGTGGGTCGCTACGTGCCGGATCGCGTGCTCGGCATCACTCACTACACGTATTTCAATCCCGAACGGCCAATCCTCGGGCCGATGTGACTGACGGTGTCGGTCGAGTCTCAAACGGGAGATGCGTGCCGTCTGCATGTTGCGCAGGATGGGTATCGCGAGGGAGAGGACTGGGACTGGCACTACGAAGCCGTGAAGGGTGCATGGCCTATGGTGCTCATCGGGCTGCGAGAGTACCTGGCGCGCGCGGGGTGAACGGATGGGCAGGCTATCGTGCAAATCAGGTGGGTAGGCGCGGAAAGAGCCGCCCGGTCTGTCGCATGTAGTCGCGATACTCCTGTCCGAAGAACTCGCACATCATCTGTTCCTCTCGCGGCAGGCGAACGAAGTACATCGGCGCAAATGCCACGAGAGCCGACCATCCCGCAAGCCAGTTCTGTAGCAGCAAGCCCTGCGCCAGCCCGAAAAGCCAGATCGCCGCGTACATCGGATGCCGGATCGAGCGGTAAACCCCGTGCTTGATCACGACATGTCCCTCGTGCAGCTCCAAGGTCCGCGACCAATTCTTCCCGAGATCGGCGTGGGATCGCCAAAAAAGCAAAAGGGCTGCCACCATCAGCGCCGTGCCGCACCACGGCGCGAACGCCGGCAGACGATAGTCGGCGAACGAGAGCCACGGCGTGAACACATAGATTGTCGGCAGGAGGAGGCTTCCCACGAAGACGACCCCCATGAGAGCCCGTTCAGCGCGACCGGCCCGGTCGACTGTCTGCTCACTCCCCTTCGCGCGCTCTTCGAAGACGCCACGAATGACGATGTAGGCGGCGAAGCCGGCGAGAAAGACGAGGTTCCACGGTTCAATCTGCATGAGCCACCCTCGAAATCAGCATTCCCTTGCCGCGTCCCGGCATGCTGTGCCCAATCCACCGATATTGCCGTATGACTTCCGGCCTATCCGGCTCGTCGAGTTCGCCACTACACTGAGCAGACGCCACATGAAAACCTCAGCGCTCCCGCGCGTGATCCTCCTCACCGGCATCGCCACCTGGGTCGGTGTTTGCTTTTCATCGGTGTTGCCCGCAGTACCCGCGGTGTCCGCTGGGCGGCTCACTGCTTGGGCTCTAGCCAGCTTATTGTTCATCGTATCCCTGGCGTGGAGTGCGGGCGCGCGGACGAGATCGCTCATCGCGCTGGGAGGCCAGAGCGTCGGCGTGGTTGCGATGGTCGCGCTGCTCTGCAATGGCTACGAAGGCCTGCTGCTCGTCCTGATCGCCGCACAACTGGCCCTTCATGACGACAAGCGTGTGGGGTTGGCTTGGATCGCAGCGCAGACCCTCGCGCTCGCGGTAGTGCTCGCTCTGCATTGGGCACCCCAGGCTTCGCTGCTCCTCACGCCACCGTACTTGGGATTCCAGATCCTGATGTTCGCCGCCGTGCGCCTGCGATCGGAGCTCGACCAGAAGGCGCGCCTCGCAGAACGGCTGCGAATCGCACAGGATCTGCACGATGTTCTGGGTCATCACCTGACGGCGCTCAGTCTCAACCTGGAACTGGCCGTGCACGAACCCCAGGATTCTTCGCGCGTCACCATCCGGCGGGCGCAGTCCCTGGCGCGCGCACTGCTGCGCGACGTCAAGACGCTGGCCCGCAGTGCCAGTGACGAGGTGCCGGTGGATCTCCCGCTCGAATTGAAACAACTGGCGCACGAGCTCCCACGCCCGAAGCTGCACTTCGCCTGTGCCCCGGACCTGCGCATACCGGACGCGCCCACGAGTCGCGCCTTGTTTCGCGTCGTCCAGGAAATCGTCACCAATGCGATTCGCCACGGCGCCGCGCAGAACCTGTGGATCGCCATCGAGCACACCGCCAATCGAGTGATCCTCGTGGCACGCGACGACGGGGAAGCCGGGGTCTACATCGTCGAAGGATTCGGTCTGGGCGGCATGCGCAGGCGCCTCGAGGAACTGGGGGGCACGCTCAGCGCTGCGCCGGGCACCTCCGGCGGTTTCGAAGTGCGGGCGGAATTGCCCTACGCACGGCACGAGGCCGCATGATCCGCGTACTCCTGGCCGATGACGAACAACTCATTCGCCAGGGGTTGCGCCGACTACTGGAACTATCCGACGACGTGCAAGTCGTCGGCGAGGCGGCGGACGGGGAGCAGGTTCTCGCAGCGGTGCGGCAGCACCCGATCGACGTCATCGCGCTCGACGTGCGCATGCCGCGCATGGACGGGTTGCAAGTGCTCGAGAAACTGAGAGCGAGCACTGCGCATCCCGCGTGTCTCATGCTCACGACGTTCGACGACCCCGGGCTCCTCCTCGAAGCGGCGCGTCGCGGTGCGCAGGGTTTCGTTTCAAAGGACATCTCCCTCGAGGAACTGGTCGCGGCGCTGCGCGCGGTCGCCGCCGGTGCCACCTGGTTTCAGCCCGCCCTCACCTCGAGCCTGCGTGGCTCGTTCGAACGCCACCGCAATGGCGAGCTCTCGCGCTCCTGTGATGTACTCACCGAACGCGAGATCGATGTGCTTCGTCTCATGGCGGGTGGGCTCACCAATCGTGAAATTGCACAAACGTTGCACACGGCCGAAGGAACCGTGAAAAACCAGGTCTCGAGCATCCTCGGCAAGATGGACGTCAGAGACCGAACGCTGGCGGTCCTCACTGCCATCGAATCCGGCCTCGTATGAGTCGTGCTGAGCAGTCGGGGCTCAGGGCCCGACCCCCGGGGTACCGCCCGAGATACATCATGGTGAAGTCGATCGAATTGCTGACGCCGTGCGCGAGAATCGGTACCAGTAGATTGCGGCCGGTCGCAATGTAGAGCAGGCCGAGCAGCACGCCCGCCACGGTCGCCTGCACCACGCCCGACGGACCCTGGTAGAGGTGCGCCAACCCGAACGCCAGGTTCACGATCAGGAGCGCGACGAGCCAAGCGCGCACGCCGCTGCCGCAGAATTGCGCGATCCGCGGCAGCGCATAGCCGCGCCAGGTCATCTCCTCGCCGAATGCCGCCAACGCCCAGTTGAGCGCGAGATAGATCAGCAGCAGTCGGGTGCTGCCGACCAGGGCGTCGAACACCGATAGGTCCGGCCAGATGCCGAGCATACGATGCAGGAACGGCATCGTGACATTGAACTCTAGCAGCCACATCGCAACGCCCGCCGCGACGCCGATTGCGGCGAAACGCAGGGGGCGCGGCGGCAATCGCAAGCCGACGTCGCGCCAGCGGACGCCGCGCAACCACATCGACCCCCAGGCAACCGCCAGCAGGAACGGCGTCTTGCTGAGCGGAACATAGCCTTGCGCGTCGGCCCAGAAGATGCCGGCGATCGATGCGAGTTCGAGCGGCAGCAGGCCGGGGCGCAGGCGGTTGCCGGTTTCAGTCATCGCGGTGTCTGCTCTGAACGGGGCGCTGGTCTAGAACCTCGTGAACTGGGTTGCGCTGAGCCGCCATTCATCGTTCGACTTCGTCCAGACGTTCAGCCAGCGGAAATGTACGGGTTTCGTTCCTTCAGCGGCGCCCAGCGGCAGCGCCTCCGACAGTCCGACGGCGATGGCCATGTCGCAATACACCTTGATGTCAAGTTCTTTGACGTCGAATCGCGATGCCCAGCCCGCTGCACTCCATTGGTCCAGGATCGTCGCCCGTGTCGTGACTTTGCCATCCGGATCGACCGCGAGATATCCAGGCCAAGACATGCGCTCTGCCTCTTGCACGGATTGTCCCGTCACGTTGCTGGCCGCGCCCGCTTCTTCCAGAGCGCGAATCGTTTCCACGATCGGACCTGACGCCACGTACTCTCCGCAGCCGGCGTCCGCCTGACCCGCGCCGGTCTCGACACGGGCGCACGCCAGTAGCAGCGCGACCGCCGCGATCACGAAGACCTGGAAGAGTTTGTGCTTCAACATGAGGAGGCCCTCGCCTGAATCCAGTGGCTCATCGTAGCCGGAGCATTCCAGCCACGCACGTGCCATTCGGACAGACGCCGGCATATGACTTTCGGCCTATGCAGCGGATAGCGATCCGGGATATTCAAGTCATCTTCTGGCGTGCGCTCGTCGCTCGGCGAGCCAACGTGACGAGGAGCAGCTGCAATGACCCACGGCGATGTTGAGATCGATAGGCGCGACTTCATCCTGATCGGCGCCAGCGGTGCGCTGATGCTCGCTTCATTCGCGGATGCGGCACCACCGAGTGACGAGGACTTCGCGGTGTTCATGGCGGCCTTGGAGGAAATGGGCGATCAACTGCCCGTCACGACTCGTGCTGATCAGGACGCCTATATTTACGGCCTCGCGTCGCGTGCTTTGCGCGTCAACAATTTCCCCACGCCGAAGATGGGCCGGATGGGACGGACGGGCGTCGAGATCGGTCCGCTCGGGCGTACTGAACCGCCGACGGATATCGTGCACGGGATCGCGCTCGTCAGCTATCGTATGGCGCCTGACGCGGTCTTCCAGCCCCACAACCATCCCAACTACAGCGTTGCGACGATCGGACTCGAAGGCGAAGCGCGTGTCACGCACTATGAATCCGAAGTGTCCGCGCCGGCGTTCACGTCGAGGGACCCCTTCACGGTGCGGCGAACAGCAGAACGCCTCCTGCGACCGCGGGATGTCACGACGCTCTCGCCCTCCAGGGACAATATCCACACGTTTCGTGCGGGAACGGCGGGCGCCCGTTTCGTCGACCTGTTCTCGAATCACGGAGGCGATGTCGGATTCTCATTTCTGGACATCGATCCGCAGCCTGCCGCCGTTGGGAGTGATGCGTTTCGCGCCCGGTGGGCGGGCAGTCGGCCCACCAGTGCATAGCGGCGCGACCGGCGTTGTCAGACGGGTGCCAAAACGCGTGCTATTACCCGCTGCTGCGTGGATGCTGTGTCTGGGTAGCGCCTCCCCGGCCGCGACGCCCGACATGATGGACCAGGTGCTGACGTCCTATGATCAGGACGAGCATGGCGACCTCGAGGCGGTTGTCGTTCGAATCGGTGGCAGGATCGCGGGGGAACGCTACTACAACGGCGCCGACGCGGGCACGTTGCATGACGTCCGATCGGCAGGCAAGAGCGTTACCTCCCTGCTCGTCGGAATCGCCGTTGACAGCGGACTCATGGAGAATATCGGCGATCCATTGCGGCGATACCTGCCCATCGCGGCCGATCGTCCGGTTGGCGCCGTCCCGCTAGGACACCTGCTCACTATGCGGTCGGGACTGGATGCCGACGACGAGCAAGCCGATTCGCCCGGAAATGAAGCCCGGCTCGACGCATCGCCGGATCCGTTCAACTTCGCGCTGAGCGTGAGATTACGAGACTGTCCCGGGACGCGATATGTCTACAATTCACTGACCGCGTACATTGCCGGTCTGGCCCTTGAAGGCGCCGTCGGTGAACGTGTCGACACGTTCGCCGCGCGCACATTGTTCGCTCCGTTGGCGATCAAGGACTGGCGCTGGCGGCGAGATCGCGCCGGACACACGACAGGACAGGGCAACCTGTCACTGACGGCGCAGGACTTCGCGAAAATCGGACAACTCGTGCTCGACAAGGGCCTCTGGAATGGTCGTCGCGTGGTGAGTGCACGATGGATCGAGGAAAGCCTGACGCCACGTGTGCGGATCAGCGCCGTCGACCGTTATGCCGACGACTATGGCTACTTCTGGTACTCGAAGACCTACCGGATCGGCGCTCGAAACGTGCGCGTCGATTTCGCCTCCGGCAACGGAGGGAACAAGATCTATGTCGTCCCCGATCGGTCGCTGATCGTTGCCATTCAGTCCAGCGCCTATGGCCGGGTCCGCGGCCAGCGCCGTTCGGAGCAAATCCTGCTCCGCATTCTTGGGGCGCTTGACGCGAAGGCTCCTCGCACGAAACGCTTTCCGATCTGGGCGAACGCCGCCCCTTAGTCGCGCGAGAGGACACGCGTCAGCCGGCAAACACTGGAGCAGTCATTGAACACCTACAATCCCATTGACCTTCTCTTCGGAGGGATGGAAAAGCTTGGCCCAGGGGACAATGCGCATACCCGACTGGTCCTGTGCCGACTTCAGAAACAGCAGTTTCAGGTCATCGTCGACGCCGGTTGCGGTGCAGGTCGCCAGACCCTGGTGCTGGCGAAGGAACTCGGCACACGGATTCACGCGGTGGATTCGTACGAGCCTTTCTTGAATGACCTGACACGGCGCGCCCAGGAAGCAGGAAGCGAGCACCTTGTCCAGACGCACTGCATGGATATGAGGGACATTCCGAGCATGTTTCCACACATCGATCTGCTCTGGTCCGAGGGTTCGGCATACAACATCGGGTTTTCCAACGCGCTGACCACCTGGGCATCTGCGATAAATCCGGGCGGCTTCTGTGTCGTAAGCGAACTGTCGTGGCTGCGCGACCCGGTTCCCGACACGGTAAGGGAGTTCTTCCGGTCCGGCTATCCGGACATGTACTCTGTTCACCACAACATCGGCGTCGCCGAAAGCGCCGGATATAAAGTGCTCCATACGCATACGCTTCCCAGAGAAGCATGGGTGGAAGGCTACTACGACATCCTCGAGCCGCGTGCGAAAGCACTTCTCGATCACTCGGACACTTCCGTCAGGGAATTTGCTGTCGAGACTGTCAAAGAGATCGAAATCTTTGCATGCTCTGAAGGGAGCTACGGCTACGTCTTCTACGTGCTTCAACGCATCCAAGAGCCGCACCTCGCCGCGTGAAACTGGGCAAAGGCAACCCGTCCACAGGGCCGGGTGCTCGGGGCTCTGGGACAGACGGGTGAATTCGGCGGCTGTGTTTCATATCTTCTGGCGTCATCAGTGTGGGAAACTGCTTGAGCGCTGACCTTGACGTACTCGTCGTCGGCGCCGGACCAATCGGTTTGACGCTCGCATGTCATTGCGGCGGCTGGGTCTGTCCGTGTGGCTGGTCGAAAAGCAATCGCCGAAGATTTCTGGGCTCTTTGGCGGGCTCGGGACGACTGTGCAGACTGTGGCGAGTCTGCGTGGAGCGTGGGAGTTCGTTCGTGACGCTGCGGTGGCGGTTCGCCTGTTGGTGCCGTGATGCTTGACGAGCGCGTGACTCAGTTCGTTCACGAGGCAGTGCGGATCAGGGCGCGAGAGTTCGATCAGGACTTGGCAATGCGCCTCCTAAGTGTTGACACCGAAGCTGCACTGGCCGGGCAGGCGGGTGGCAGTGGTCGCGCCAAGGGCTACTCTGTCGAGCTTCGGCAGGATCTGCGCAATCGCGCGCACTACATCTTCCTCGAGATGCAGAGGGCCCTGAATCTCTATCCGCAGCCCTTGGACGAATCCGTGCGAAACTACTTGGTCGGACTGCACATCACCGAGGTCCGTGCCCAGTGCACTGAGCTACAGCGCAAGGTGCAGGAGAGATTCAAGAACGCGGCAGCCTTCGGAACCTCGCCAGTCAACTCGCTGTGCAGTCAGCTCAATGATGAATGCGCTCACCTGGGGGAAAAGTATACGTTGGAGATCGGAGTGTTCTGGCAGACACAGGCACAGCGCAGCCAACCTGTGGCAGGCACCGCCGGTGTCGTGATCCAGGGCAACGTAGCCGTCGTCCAGACCGGCGCCTACGCCTCTTCTACGGTTACGGTCAACGTCGGAACTGAGGATCGCGATGCCATGCTGAAGGCTCTCGACCGGGTGTCGGCGCAGATTAAGTACTCGAAGCAACTCGCCGATGAGCACAGACGCCAGGTGCTGGAAGTGGTTGAGCACGCGAAGCAAGCAACGCGGCAGGAGCGGCTGAACCCGACTCTTCTACTCGGCATGTTCACGGGGATCTGCGAGACCCTGCAGACGCTCGCGGCCAGTCAGCTCGCAATGGCGGCGTTGCGCGCTGCCGCACTGCCGTGGCATTGCGCTCTAAGAGCCGACATCGCGGTGCCGAGGACCTGAGAGCTCGACGAATCGCAGCCAGACTGACACCCAATTGGCACCCAGCGAATGTTTGACCCTGACACCCAGCGCATCGATGCAGGGCGAAACGGACGAGAAATCAATGGTCGGGGTGACAGGATTTGAACCTGCGACCTATACGTCCCGAATTATGGCCGGCGTCGTTCGCCGGTGTCCGCGGAAGTGCGCAAAAGTCTATGAAAATAGGGTTATTCGAGCATTGGTCGTTCGCTGGAGTCCGTGCAAAATTGCCCTGGGCCGCACATAATTCACCCCCCAACGGCCCCCCAGAATCGCCAGTTCACGCCGGGGGGACATGGAGGGCGATCGATGAAGAAGCTGACGGATACAGCTATACGCGCGGCGCTGACGCAGCCTCGCAATCATCGACGCGAGCTCGCCGACGGGGCCGTGTCTGGCCTCGTCCTGCGCTTGGGGCGTACGCGGGGCGCTACCTGGTCGCTGCAGTTTCGGGTTGCAGGTGAGGGAGCCGTGACTAATCGGGGCCACATCCTGAAAGGCAGAAAACGTCGGATCACGCTGGGGAGCTATCCCGAGGTGTCGCTGGAGGCGGCGCGAGCCAAGGCAAACCAGTTTCTCGACCGGGCGAAGCGCGGGGAATGCCCCATTGCCGCACTGGAGCAGGCGGCGACGGCGGCCGGCCTCACGGTCGGCGCGCTGGCCGAGAAGTTTGTTTCCGACTACGTCCGCATGAAGGAGCTGCGGGCTCTGCTGAAGTACGAAGGCGCGATTCGAATTCATATAGTACCGGCTGTTGGTAACGTGCTGGCCGATGCATTGAGCCGTGAACAGGTGCGCGGCTTGATGAAGAAAGTGATTGTTCGCCTTCCGCGTGGGAAGGGGTCCCGAGATCGTCCTCGCGGCGGAAAGGAAGCTGCGAGGTCCGTGGTTGCCGTCCTTCGCAAGATGATCAACTGGGGTATGCGTGAGCGACTGCTCAAGCGCGTAGACAATCCAGTTGCCGGCATGGAGGACAATCTGCCGAAGAAGAGACGCAAGGAGCGGGTCCTCTCTCTCGCAGAAGCTCGAGTCGCCTGGCACGCGGCAGCCAGTCTCGGGTACCCATTCGGGCCCACATATCAATTGATCCTGCTGACGGGTTGCAGACCCGGGGAATGGTCTTCCTCTATTCGATCCTATGTTGATCTCGAGCAGGCACTGCTCGTGCTTCCTGCAAGTGCCTACAAGAGTGACCATGTTCATGTCGTGCCGCTGGTGTCGCAGGCTGTCGAGCTCCTGTCGGAAGTCCTAACTCAGCATCGTGGTCGAAGCGGGGAGTTCATTTTCAGCGGGACAGACGGGAAAAAGGGGTTGTCGGGATGGACCCACGGGCATGAGTGCATGATGCGCGCGATCTGTGCGCTGACGGGTGAGCGCTCCGCTATTCCATGGACACCTCACGACCTGCGTCGCACCGTGGCCACGCGCATCGCAGAACAGCTCGGAGTAGGTGGAGAGCAGTTGATAAAACGAGTACTCGGGCATGCCGACGGCAGCGTGACGGCCATCTACAACCGCTATGGTTACGTAAAGGAGATGCGCGCAGTCCTGGAGAGGTGGGCGGCAGATCTGACCGCCGACGAACCAGTTGCAATGCCGGTTCGTGCCGCCGCCTAAGCGCGCCGTTCACAGTTCCGATTGAGCGCTGCTCGCCTCGATGCGCCGTGCGAGCCACGCCTGGACTTCATGTTCCACCCATCCGACGCTATGAGACGTGATCTTCACACGCATCGGGAAATCGCCCTCGGCCTGTAACTCGTAGATCTTTGTCTTTCCCAGGCCGGTGAGATTGAGGACCTGGCCGAGACGCAGGATTCGGATCGGGGTAGCGCTCGTTGATGAAAGAGCGGATCGGCATGCCTGAGGCTCGACAGCCCCGCGCCCATTTCGCGCAAGGCGCTTGGTTGATGGGTTCTCCCGTATGTCCGTGCGCGCCGGGTTAATCATTGCCGGACTCCCTTCTGTTTCTGGTTCCGGTCAGTAGGGACGAGTTGTGACTCAGTGCCGATCATTCCAGTACAGCGCAAGAAAGTCCCGCTCAGAATCGCTGGAATTTCAGCCGTTACTCGGAGAAGTCCGGTCGCCATCAGTCGCATTTCCTGGCAAGTACTCCCTGGTCAAGTGCACATGTGCTCGGATTACACCCTTTGCAAGGCGCGGTTGCCTTGTGATAGTGCGCGTCCGCAATGCAGCGGTACGACTGAAGGAGGTGTCATTACTGACAAGAAACTTTAACGGCGCCCGCCGGCGGTAGTCCCTCCGACGAGCGCCTGGCCACAATTCCCCGGACAAGGAGGAACCATGGTTAACAGGAAGTCTATCCGCAAACGTGCGCGCATCCGTTCGAGGATCGTCGAGGATGTGCGTGTTCTGAATCACAGTGTCCCGCCCGTAGTCCTGACGGCTGAGGTCGTTTGCTGTCGACTACAGTCCGTGCTGCATAGCATTCGGACATCGATGTCTACGGTAATCGTGTCGATAGAGGCGCTGCGACGTCAGGATGCCGATGCTGATAGCGATGTTGCGACGATTCTGCACCAGCATGTCAGTGATCCGCTCAGTACAGAAAGCGAGCGCATTTCTGACCTGATCGCGCTGATCGAGACTCATGGTGTTGCAGCCGGCGGAAGGGCGGCTTCGCAGGATCGTTCCGTGACCGGGCCGGCCTGAAACGCAAGCCCTTGGGGGTGGCGGGGAAACCAACAATCGAACCAGGAAGTGATTTCGGGCGCTGACAGAGTGCGATTCCAGAAGCTGCTTTGACGTCCTTCGGACACATATAGGGCCCGGTTCGTGCGTAGCTTACAGATTGCTGCGTCAGGTGAATGGCGGGGATGTTGCCGTTTCGTGAGCAGCGATGCCGTCCACCGAGTGCTGCAGACTCATCCGGTCCAGCGACTCGAGCGGCAGGTTCATGAGCAGGCGTAACCTTCGCTCCAGTTCCGCGCTCGTGCGCCTGAGCGACATGCGATGCTCTTCGGAACCCGGTGTGAAGTTCAGCGGATCCGAACAGCGCCAGTGCGCGGTGATGGGATGTCCTGGCCAGCGAGGCAGGGGCTCGCCGGCAGCCGTATCACTGAGCGTGAACACAAAATCCAGGGCCGGCGCAGCCTCGCCCGCGAATTCGGCATAGTGCCGAGGTGCGTACTCTGTCGTGCGCAGGCCGGCATGCTGCAGTACGTCCAGCGCCACGGGATCGAGGCGCGCAGCCGGCCGCATGCCCGCACTGAACGTGCGAAAGCGCCCGTGTCCGATGGAGTTCAGGATGGCTTGCGCCAGGATGCTGCGAGCCGAGTTACGTTGAGAAAGGAAAAGCACATTGTAGACTCGGTCGCTCATGGGTGAGTCTCACATGGCCGCGGTTCGCGCATCGCTGCAAGAAATAAACCGCGATTCGTGCACGTAAGAGGAATCCAGCCCTTGCGTGATGCGGCGCGCATTGAAGTTGCGCTTCTGTCGGCAAGATTTACAGCTCGCATGCCCCGGATTTCACGACCTGCGGATGTGTGACATCAGCCCGCAACAATCGCGCCTTGTAATGACCGGCAACCACAAGAACCCGGCGTGAGGCGCCCGATGGTCGCGCGCTCTGTCCGGCATGCGAGGAACCCAATGCAACGGCTGTTTCCAGGCATCGTCCTGTCCGCTTCCGCGCTCGCGACACTCTCGTTCGGTGCTGCCGCCGACGACGGACAACCGTCCGCCAGGCTCTCGCTCACGCGTATTGCAACCTACGACGCGGGCGGATTGGGTTCAGCTGAGATCGTGGCCTTCCATCCGGACTCGCAACGCCTGTTTGTCGTCAACGCAGCGACGCTACGGTCGACGTTCTCGATCTTCGCAATCCTTCGGCACCAACCCTGTTGACTGCGATCAGTACCGCGTCGCTGGGGTCTCCCAATAGTGTTGCCATCACTCGCGACCTCGTCGCGGTGGCGATCCAGAGCAACCCCAAGACCGATAACGGCTGGGTCGCCTTCTATGACACAAGCGGTTCGCTCATCAACCAGCTGCGTGTCGGCGCGCTGCCGGACATGCTGACGTTCAGTGAGAGCGGCGACTGGCTGCTGGTCGCGAACGAAGGCGAACCGAGCGGATACGGCGTCGGTCACGTTGACCCCGTCGGTTCGGTAAGCATCATTGAGATCCCGCACGGTTTGCACAACGTCGCGCGTCTGGTCGACGCAGACGTCCGCACGGCCGGCTTCGAGCGCTTCAACGGTCAGGAAGCGAGTCTGCGCGCACAGGGCATTCGCATCTACGGCCCGGGCGCGACAGCGGCCCAGGATTTCGAGCCCGAGTACATCACGGTCACGCCGGATTGCCGCACCGCCTACGTCACGCTGCAGGAGAACAATGCAATCGCGGAAATAGACATCCGGCGCGCCACCGTGAAGCGCCTGCTGCCGCTCGGCTTCAAGGACTGGAACGAACCGCCGGCGGTCGCTGCCACGTATGAGTGGACCAATCTTCCATCGATTGGCAAGACGGCCGCCGGTCAGCCGATGAAGCTGGGCGGTTTCTCCGGGCTCGCATTCGAGGGCGTCACCGCGGACGGAAAGCTGCGCTTCATCACGCACACCGATCGCGGCCCCAACGGGGAGCCCGTGGGCATCAACCGTCCGTTCGTATTACCCAAGTTCAGCCCTCGTATCGTGCGCTTCACGCTCGATCCCGCGAACGGCAAGCTCAAGATCACCGAGCAGATCGGGCTCAGGCGGGCGGATGGCAAGCCAATCACAGGACTGCCAAACACCAGCATCTCGGGCAATGCCAACCAGCCCTACAACGACGAAGTCGGCGTCGATCTCTTCGGCCAACCGACGGGCGTCGACCCGCTCGGCGGCGACTTCGAAGGGATCGTGGTCGACAGTGACGGCAGTTTCTGGATGGCGGATGAGTATCGCCCCGCGCTCTATCACTTCGGAGCGGATGGCCGCCTGATCGATAGGTTCATTCCCATCGGCACGCACGCCGCCGCAGGGGTCGCTTCGGGCACACTGGGTACGGAAGCACTTCCGGCTGTACTCGGCCAGCGCCGTCAAAACCGCGGCATGGAGGCAATTGCCCTCCAGAGCGGCAAGATCTACGCTTTCGTGCAGAGTCCCATTCGCAACCCGTCCACCCTGAGCAATGGTGTTCTCAACGGGCTGCAGAACGTGCGTCTCGTCGAGTTTGACCCGGCGACGAACAGCACGCGGCAGTTTCTCTACGTCATGGACAATCCTCTGTCCGCCTCCACGGACGACACGCGCGCCGACAAGATCGGTGACATGGTGGCTGTGCCGGGCGACGGCTTCCTGGTCATCGAACGCGACGACGACGCGACACCGGAAGACCCGGTCAATACCATCACCAAGAAGGTGTACGGGTTCTCTGTTGGCGGCGCTACCGATATCTCGGCACTGGGCCCGTTCGATGTCGGCGGCGTCCTGAAGAGCGTCGATCAGATGACTCCTGCCGAACTGGCGACTTTCGGCATCGCCCCGGTGCAGAAGACCCTGCACGTCGACCTGGCGCAGGCCGGCTATGCAGCGGTCGAGAAGATCGAGGGTCTGGCAGTTCTGCCGAATGGCCAGCTCGCACTCATCAACGACAATGACTTCGGCGTCGCGCAGATCCAGATCGACAACGCGACCGGCACCTTCGCGCTCGCGCCCGGCTATGTTCCGGAAAACGTCGTTCTCGGGATCGTCAGTGTCCCGGGGCTCGACGCTTCGGATCGCGACAGCCGCATCAACATTCGCAACTGGCCGGTGTCCGGAATGTACCAGCCCGACGCGATCCATTCGTACAAATCCGGCAAGCAGACGTACCTCGTAACCGCCAACGAAGGCGATGCGCGCGATTGGCCTGGCTTCGCGGAAGAGGCGAGGGTCGGCGGCCTCACACTCGATCCCGTTGCATTCCCGAACGCAGCGTCCCTGCGCAACAACGCCAACCTTGGCCGTCTGAATGTCACCAACACGCTCGGGAATCCGGACGGCGACAACGACTTCGACGCGCTCTTCACGCTGGGTGGACGCTCGTTCTCCATCTGGACAACGGATGGACTGCAGGTTTACGACAGTGGCAGCGATTTCGAGCGCCTCATCGCGCAACGCAATCCTGCATTCTTCAACGCCAGCAACGACGATCGAATCGTCGATAGCCGTTCCGACAACAAGGGACCGGAGCCGGAGGGCCTGGCGCTAGGTGCAATTGGAGATCGCACGTACGCCTTCGTCGGTCTCGAGCGGCAAAGCGGCATCGTGGTGTACGACATCACGACACCTTCAAGCCCTGTCTTCGTGGACTACGCCGACAACCGTAACTTCGCGATCGATCCGGCAACGGCCGCGGCGGCAGGCGACCTGGGGCCGGAAGGGCTGATCTTCATTTCCGCCCGCGAAAGCCCGAATGGGCAACCGTTGCTCGTGGTCGCGAACGAGGTCAGTGGAACGGTCTCGGTCTACGAAGTTCGAACGACGGAAAATTGACGCCGTGAGACGAAAGCGCGCCGGCAGATTTCGTTGCGGGCGCCATCGTTGCAGCCTGCTTCTCCGCGAGTCGCCATCCGCGGCCTGCTTGATGTCGTCGACACAAGGCTGGCGCATGAATTGTCACGGACAGCATCGATCCGTTGGCCCGCCTTTCCCGGAAGCCGGAGCACGGCGCGCGCTCCACCTCTGACGAGTCACCATCCTGACGCCGTCGCAGTTCTCTCCAAGTTGCCGCTGATCGCGTCCGGTTCACGCCGGGCCTGATCACCGATGACGGGGAGGTCACGAATGAATCGGCAGCCGCGTTCCTGCGAAACTACATGGCGCGGTTTCACCCCTTGATTGTGCGGGTATGCTCGGTCCTGCGCGGCTCAGAGTCCGATCAGGCATAAAGACACGATGCCAGGCAAGGGCCGGCACACGCTCACATATGATGCTTTGCCTACAATCTGTCCACCATCCATGAAGAACGCACTTGGAGCCTGCTTGCGGCGAGGGACGGTCTGCTCGCCGAGTTCGGTGTGACGTTCGAAGTGATCATTCCTCAAACCGTAGAAGTAAGGCCGCTGCAAGCGAGACCTAACGACAGGTATCGATCACCTGCACCGCGCGCCGTCAGTCGGTCGCAGAAATCGTCGAAACAAGGCGAGATCATCCGTCCTTGAGGGAGCGGAGCTGGTCCTCAAAGTGGGCCATCGACGACAAGTAAAGATAGAGTGCCCAGCTCACACGCGACACGCCGTGCGACACCAGATCGGCGAGCGACGAGACTTGCGGGACGCGGCTGACGTTCACGGGGCCGCGCACGTCGGACATGAAGCGCCCCAGGGCGTCCGGCTCCCAAAGGGCGATCGGGTAGACGCAGTCGGCGCCGGCTTCAAAATACGCCCTCGCACGCTCCAGGGCGTCGGGGACGAGTTTTCGTTGCGTTTCGGCCTCAGCACCCGCGATGAAAGGACTTAGGAAATTGTCTACGCGGGCGTTAATCACGAGGGGGTAGTCGCTCGCTTCGGCGGCCCGGCGGACGGAGCGGAGCCACTCCGCGTGCTGGGTTGGATCGCGAAGGACGCCGGCAGCGTGATCGTGAACAGTGCCGGGCGAGTAAAGGGTGTCCTCGAGGTTGCATCCTGCGGCTCCGGCACCTCGAAGAGCCGCCACCAGCGCTTCCGGCTCCATTCCATAGCCGGCCTCGGCGTCCACCGTCACGGGGACGTCGACGCACCTCGAGATGCGCGCGGCCGCGGCAAACATCTCGGCCGCAGGAGCCCCTTCGTGGTCCTCGTAGCCGAGTGTGGCGGCGACGCCCCAGCTCGTCGTCGCGACCACGGGAAATCCGGCTCTGACCACAGCTCGCGCGGTGGCCGCGTCCCACACATTTGGCAGCAGCAGGGGCGTGCCGGTTTTGTGTAGGGACCGCAAGCGGTCACACTGATTTCGGAGGTCGCCTGTCATTCCAGCGAATCCGCAAGAGGGGAGATGGTCGCCGGCGTTCGCCGCATGACGAGAGTGTCCCACTTCAGACTCGTTGGCACCACATCAACCGCGGGTCACACCGGCGTGATGCGCATCCTTGGCAAGCGCGTCTCGAAGGTCTCGCCGGCCAGCGATGCCGAGTTTTCGGAATACTTTGTGAAGGTGATACTCGACCGTGCGCGGGCTGATAAAGAACCGCGCACCGATCTCTGGATTGGAGTGACCGTCACGGGCCATCAGCGCGACGTGGACTTCCTGCGGCGTCAGGGCCTCGCGCGTGCGGCCGGTACGTTTGCGGACTGTTTCGCCTGTTGCGAGAAGCTCGCGGCGGGCACGTTCGGCGAACGCGTGGGCACCCATTCGGTTGAATGTCTCGTGCGCGGCGCGCAGCGGCACGCGTGCGTCCGAGCGGCGGTTCACTCGACGGAGCCACTCACCGTAGCAGAGTTGACTGCGCGCGAGCTCGACCGCTACACGGCCGCGTGCGAGTCGCTCGATCGATTCCCGGTAGCAGGCCTCGTCGTCATTCAGCAGCCCGCGGCAACGTGCCTCGACCCCGAGCGCCCACTCGGTGCCGCTGGCCCGAGTTCGCTCGCTCAGACGATCGAACGCAGCCGACGCCTCATTCATGCTGCCGGCTCGGACGCCAGCCTCCACGCACTCAGCCAGCGCCCACCCGTATGAGGTGATGTCGTCCTGCTCACACGACCGCCGCGCGTCGCCGAGCGCCTTGTCGTACTGGCCGTGACCGTTGTGGATACGTGCGGAGAGACACCAATACATGCTCAGAGCCTGGCCTTCCCCACGTGCGGCCGCGTTCTGAAGCTCGGCGTTCCACAACACCTGCATCTGGGCGCGATCCCCGCGCACGGCGGCCAGAAGGCAGGCCGAATACTTCAGCGGTGGGAGCTCTGTCGCCTGCTCGAACGCGTCGACTTCGTCGATCTGCACCCCCGCAGTCGCGAGCGCCCCCGAATGCACGTGGAATGCGGCGAGATGATTCATCGAGTTCGCGAGCAGACTCAGCCTGCCGGTGTCGCGTCCGATCCTGGCGCCGCGGGTCGCTAGCGCATGCCAAAGATCGTCTTGCCAAAGGTCCTGCGCGAGGCGGCACCCCAGCCACAGCCAGCGCTGATCTTCTCCAAGATCGTCGAGCTCCGCGAGCGAGCGGAGCGCCCGGGTGAGCGGCTCGACCGATGCAGCATACCCCTCGTTGAACCGCTTCACGAGGCCATCGAGCAACAGGTCAGCGGTGCTCAGAGGCTTGGTCGTGACCGACGCGCGGGCAGACTCGGCGAGCTCGCGCGCCCGCGGACCGGTACCTAGGCTCCCGGCGAACATCGCCGCGGAGATCGCCTCGATGTACGTCTCTCGGGCTACCGCGTCATCCAGAGCTTCGAGCCGCCTGGCCGCAGCGAACAACAGAGCGGGCGCATCCGCTCCGCGATGGGTCGCGAACACGATCTGCGCCCGCAACCGCTCCAGGCGCCCTCGCTGAAGCGCGTCGAGCGGCCCAAGTCCGGCGGCCGCCACGAGGGTCGATGCCGAAGCGAAATCGGCGACATCGAGCTTCGCCTGCGCTGCGGCGAGCGCCCGCTCGACGCGCAGGGCGGCATCTGGAGTCAACTCGGATGCGCGTTGCAGGAAAGCGGCGGCCGCGGCCAAGCCGCCCCGCCCTTGGGCTCGGCCGGCCGAGAGAACCATCTCCGCTGCCACCTGCTCGTCCGGCCTCGCGGTCGCATGCGCGCGATGCCATGCGCGCCGGTCGGGATCGAGCACGGGATCGGTGACATCGCCGAGGGCCCGATGCACGTCGCGACGGTCGCTCGCGCTCGATGCGACGTAGATCGCCGAGCGAACGAGCGGATGCGGGAACCGGACCCGGACGCCCAGTTCGATCAACCCGGCGGCTTGGGCCGGCCACCCGGCATCAGGGCCGACGCCGAGACGCTCCGCGGCGCGCCATAGCACGCCCGTATCGCCGACGGGGTCGGCCGCGGCCGTCAGCAGGAGCAGCTGAGAATCGCGCGGAAGCTCCTTGACGCGCTCCAGAAAACTTCGCTCGATGCGGCTCGTCAGGTGGCGCGGGTTTGGGAATGCGAACCCCCCCGCCAGCTCCGCGGGCGTCATGCCGCGTGGCAGCTCGATCAAAGCGAGCGGATTACCGCGTGTCTCGTCGAGGATCCGAGCCTTCACCCGCTCGTCCAGCGGGCCTGCGATCATGGCCTCCAGGAGCGACCGGGCATGCTCGGCATCCAGCCCCCTGATCAGGAGCTCAGGCAACCCACGGAGTACCTTGTCGCCACCCTGCTCGCGCACTGAGAACACGAGCCCGACCCGCTCGGCTAGCAGGCGGCGCGCCACGAACGCGAGCGTTTGCGAGGACACCCGGTCGAGCCATTGCGCGTCGTCGACGACGCAGACGAGCGGCTCTTCCTCGGCTGCATCGGCCAGCAGACTGAGAACAGCCAACCCGACGAGAAAGCGCTCCGGCGGCGGTCCAGCGCTCAGGCCGAACGCTGTGCTCAGCGCCTGACGCTGCGGCTCCGGCAGTCGCTTTAGACTGCCCAGCAGAGGCGCGCACAACGAATGCAGACCGGCGAAGGCAAGCTCCATCTCGGCCTCGACGCCTGTCGTCCAAACGATCCGACATCCATTGGCGGCTTTGGATAACTGCAGGAGGAGCGCGGTCTTGCCGCAACCCGCCTCACCGCGAAGAACCAGCACCTGGCTCTGTGCCGCGCGCACGCCCGTAACGAGTTGATCCAACACGCCGCGCTCGCTCCATCGGTCAAGGAACTGCGCGGATCGCCGCGTTGCGCTGGGCATGGGTAGCGGAGTAGTTGTCCAGGGTCCGGCCGGTGACGCGTCTTATGGACGAGAGACGCCCCGACGTCGAACCAAAACAGCGAGGACTGTGAAATGTGCCAAGCAGCCTCCGTCATGTCAAGGCGTCGGCCGCCGCGCGGTCGAGGGGCCCCAACCACCGGTCGCAGCGACCAGGGAGTGGAACTAGGGAGTCCGACGGACGCGATTCCACAGCGATTTTACGATAGTGCACTCAACGTCATCATCCAGAGAACACGAATGAGCACAATCACCAAGCTGGGCGGCGCCGATATCTCCTTTAAGACCGGGTTGGGCGTACAGTTGCGGCGCTCTCGGACGGCTGGTCGATGCGCGACTTCTCCGCTGCACCCTGTTTCGACGAGGGGACGGTGCTCGAATTCATCGCCAACGCCGCCAAGCAGGAACGATTCGCGGGCGTCCGTGAGGAGCGCACCAGGCTCGCCGGTGAGTTGCACGACAGTCTGCTGCCGGCATTCGCCACGATCACGCTGCAGCGGCAGGCGTTACGCTGCCGGATGGCGATGCCGCCGCTTGAAGCGGCGCGAGGGGATCGAAGTTCTCGGCGTTGCGCTGCGCGATGCACGTTCGACAGTCTGGGACATGCGCGCCCTGCAGCTCGAGGAGCGCGACGTCGCCGCGACACTCGTAGCCAAAGCGGCATTCAGGTCGTTTTTCTTCTCCAGTCTTATCGACGACATGCAGTCTTCAGGCGTCGAACGAAAATACACCGTGGAAGCGGCGCTCGATGCGTTGCTCGCCAACTCCGCGATGACGGCTACGTTGCTCAATCCCGGACCGTGGAAATCCGCAAGGCGGGTTAGTTTATGAACAGCTCCAGCGTAGAGTCCGTGTCGTTCGGACCGTTCTGTCTCTTCCCAAGAGCACGCGTGCTAAACAAGAGCGGCGTACCCGTCGCGCTGGGGAGTCGAGCTCTGGACATCCTGATTGCGCTGGTCGAGCGCGCGGGCGAGGTCGTCAGTCAGCGGGAGTTGATGTCGCGGGCTTGGCGCGGCCTCGTGGTCGAGTCCGGCAACGTCCGGGTCCAGATGACCCAGCTGCGTCGCTGCCTGGGAGATGGCGAGCAGGGTGTGCGCTATATCGCGAACCTGCCGGGCCAAGGTTACAGCTTCGTCGCACCCGTCAGATTTGCGGTGTCCAACGCGCAGCATCGACGGTTGGCAGAAATGTGTTCGAGAAACCGCCGGATCATCCAAGCAGGGCAGGTGGCAGCAGCTTTGGCTGGGGAGCGGCGCTGAATTAGGGAGTGCTGCAAGGGAGACCTACCAACAGGTTTCGATCGCGGCCTGCGCGTCAGTCGCAGAAATCGTCGAGCGAGGCGACTGGCCCACTGGAAGAAAGTCGTCGTGGTTGGCCTGGCGGAGCAATTCGTAACCACTTGACGGTATTTACGTCGGCACGGTCGGGTCGTGCACTACCGAGGCCTCGCGCGCGGCCTGCGCGCCGGCCCGATCGAAGCGGTTCTCGATCGAACAGTTCACGCAGGGACGCGCGGTGCGCGTGCGGCACGCGAGCCCGCCCCGAACTTCAGCAGCGCCAAGAATTGTCCAGCGCGCCCTATCGCGAAGGGGAAGACCGCTACCACGTTCGCGCCAACACCTGCGAGCACTTCTGCGAGCGGTGCCTGCGGGGCGAGCATCGAAGCTATCCGGTCGACCGGTGGCTTTCCTGGCCGCTGCGTGCGTGGAAAGAACGGCCGAAATCGCAGTGTCCCCGTGGTGCCAAGGAAGAGGACGCATCCAGCGAGAGTTGTTTTTTGAACCAGTGGGTGCTATCCACGTGAACGCCAGACGCGGTCAAGAGAAATGAGGACCCCGTGAGAGCACTACTGCTTGCAATCATATCTGCGCTGAGTTGCGTCGCCTCGCCCTGGTCCATCGCACAAACACGGTCAGTGCCGGACACGATGCTGGCCGCCGCCATTGATCGGGGCGGCGCGCCAGAAGTGCTGTCGCTTCATCGTCTGCTCGTTCCCAAGGTCAGCCCTGGAGAAGTGTTGGTCGCCGTACGGGCCGCTGGCGTCGGGGCATGGGAGGCAGGGATCCGCCGCCACCCGGGGAACGACGCGCAGTTTCCCCTGGTTCTTGGCTCCGATGGCGCAGGAACTGTCGCCGCCATTGGACCGGGCGTGCGCGGCCTCAAGGTTGGCGACGAGGTTTACGGCACGAGCAGCGCGTTCTATGCCGAGTATGTGACGGTTCGAGCAAGCGACCTTGCCCACATCCCCAAGGGCATTGGCCTCACCGAGGCAGGAATTCTCGCAATCAGCGGCTTATCCGCGATTCAAGGCATCGATGATGTACTGCAGGTGAAAGCCGGAGATACCCTGATCATTCATGGCGCCGCGGGAGGCGTTGGCACTCTCGCAGTCCAGTTCGCCAAACTCCGCGGTGTGAGAGTGCTAGCTACTGCATCAAATGATGAGGGCCTGACTCTGGTTAGTCGGTTGGGCGCTGATGCAGTCGTCAACGGCCGAACTGGAGATATTGTAGCCGCCGCCCGACGACTTGCGCCAAACGGTGTCGATGCCGTGCTGGGACTCGCCGGTGGCGACGCGCTGGAGCGTTGCATTGATGCGCTTCGGCGCGACGGCCGAGGCCAGGTCGCGTATCTGTACGGGATGGAGCTCATCCCGAAACCGCGGCTCGGGATCCGCATGACCCTTTACAGTTTCGTTTCCGGCACCCAGGAATTCGAACGCCTGAATGAGGCAGTTGAAGCGGCGAAACTGCGCGTTCCCATTGCCGCGAAGTATTCGCTCGCCGATGCGGCCGAAGCGCACAAACGCCTGGAAGCCGGGCGCTTGCTCGGAAAAATCGTATTGCATATCCAGTAGATTCCAGCGCCGCTCAACGCACGACTTCGACGGGAACGGTGAGCATGTATCCCGCGCCTGCTCGGTGTGTACAGCTGGGGCCATTGGTACTTTTACTGATATCGAAGGTCTGTGAGATTTCCCAACGCGTCGAAATATAAGTTCAGGGCACGGAACTTTCGGCAGATATTGAGTTGCCAGCCGCCGGTTCATTCAAGTATCGCAGAGACCTTCAAGAGATTCCTCCAGTCCCAGTTGAAAATTTCCGCTACCGGATGTGACGGCCGTTTGGGCTTGAAGGCGTCGTGATGTCGTACACCACGATGCCGCTCTGCCGCTCGAGACCGATGCAGGCGTATATGCGCTTTCCAACCGTACCGAGCGCGTGAACCGCCAGTCGGCCCCGCGCTCCAAAGTTCGCACGCCGGAAGAGTAACGTCCTGAGACGAAAGGGCGCCGGCAGATTTCCTTGCGGGCGCCATCGTTGCAGCCTGCTTTTTCCGCGAATCGCCATGCGCGGCCTGCTTGATGTCGTCGACACAAGGCTGGTGCATGAATTGTAACGGACAGCATCGATCCGTTGGCCCGCCATGCCCGGAAGCCGGGGCGCGGCGCGCGCCCCACCTCGAACGAGCCATCATCCTGGCGCAGTCGCAGTTCCCTCCAAGTCGCCGCTGATCTCGTCAATAAAACCCTGCTAACCGTCGCGCAGGATGACGTCATTGGCACTCGGACATTGCACATGAAAGTCGCGTTCTTCGACGGCGCCGGACTCGCCCGGGTACTGCTAGCGCTGATGGCACCCGCCCTTGCAGGTTCCTGCCCGCTCGCATCCGACTTCCATCACGTCGGCCGCTTCGCACCGCGCATGGTGCTGCCGCTGAATGACAGCGAATGGCGCGATGCGACGGCGCAAATGCCGCCGGGGAGCCGGTACGCAGTGATTGCCGGCAATCCCGCCAGGGCGGAGCACTTTCTCATCCGCATCGAGTTGCCGCAGGGCTATCAGGTAGCGCCGTACTCCCGGCCGGCGGACGAGAGCCTGATCGTGCTGTCCGGCACGCTGATGATTGGACGCGGGCGCAGTGTCGATCGCACCAGGATGCGTGCGCTGTCCTCAGGCTCATTCCACCTTCTTCGTGCGAATGAAGCGCATTACATGTCGACGGCCGACGGGGCCACCGTGCAGATATTCGGCATCGGCCCGCTCGCGCTCGAGTACGTAACCTCCCGATGATCACCGGTCATCGTGCGACCAGAACGTGGCGCACGCGCTGGTGCGTCTCGCCCCCAGGGAGCTCCAGCTGGTGGAGATCTCGCAGCACCTGCGGAGCGTCTTGAGTTCCTGCAACTCGCCACAGATGAACGCGCCCGAGGCGTACATCCGCTTCATCGTGCGGATGCTCGGCGCTACGAGAATCACAGTCCGATCGGCTGAGCCGGCGACCGCTGCAGTCGTCCGTCCTCATTCCTTTCCGCTGTAGAACGTGTGAACAAACTGCCCCCGCTCCATGCCACAGCCGGCGATCTCGTCGCGAATATCCGGGTCGCGCCGCTTGTGCGCGATCATGACGACCGCGAGGGCGATAAGGTAGTCGCGGCGTTCGGCATCCGCGTACCTCTCCAGCCTGGCGCGGCGAATGATCGCGTCATCCTCGAGCGTGTTCATGCTCAGACTCATGCCCAGGCACAACATTCACTGGCACCCTCGTGAGTACCGCATACGTCTTGCGCTGGCCGACGATGGGCCACCAGTCGTAAAGGAATATTTCGAGCGGCCTCCAAAGTGCCACCCAGCCGCCGATCACCAGGCTCTCGCGCAAAACCAAAGCCAGGGCACCCGGTGTCACTTGCCGTACCACCACCTCACTCAAGCCCAGCAATGTTCCCAGGAACGCCAAGCCGATCAGAAGGCTGATCCAACCGCGATGCAGCAGTACGCGCAGTTCGCGGTTCGCCAGCTCCAGTTTGCGCGCGAAGTGCTCGTGGATTGACTTCTCGAGAGTGCCGGTCTCGTCCTGTGCGCCACTCAATCGGTCGAGGTAGATCACGATGGCCTGCGGCCGCTGCGGCAGCTCGCGCGTGCTCGCGACGATGTACTCCTCGGCGTCGGGATCGAGGTCCCGCTCATGGAATGGGCAGGGGTCCAGGGAATCGAAGAGTTGCGCGACTTCCCTGAGGTGCAGATCGATGCGCCAGCTTCGGCGCCCGGCGCCCGGCGCCCTGCGTGGCAGCCGTCGCGGGAGTGGTTTCGGGGGACGCGCTCGCCCTCTCTGTGCGCATAGCAGCTTGCTTCCGATACCTTATTGGCTGGCATCGTACGCGGACTGCCGGTGAACGACACCGACGAAGTCGCCGGCCAGCGGACGGTGACCATGGCCGCGGCGCAAAGAGAAGCCCGCAGGCATCGCCTGCGGGCCAGGTTGCTGCGTCACGGTGGGGGGCTGTGCGCAGCTAAGGGCTAGTACGTTCTTTCAGCCAGTCTCCGAAGCGCTTGGCTCCAATGCGCGCGCCAGGCCCGGCGACCAGGCTCTGATCGGTGAGCTCCGCGCCGAAGTAGCGTGCATGCGCGTCCGCGATCACCTCACGTTGGTCGCCCGTTGCGCGCAAAACCCGTCGGACTAGCTCCGCCATGGGAAACTTTTCGGGCCCGCCCACTTCCACGGTGCCATTGAGCGGTTGCCCGACGGTGATGTCGGCGAGTGTGGCAACGACATCAGCAGACAGGATGGGCTGGAAGAGCGCTGCCGAGACGCGCACGCTGTTGCCGTCCACGGCTGACTGCGCGATGCGGCCGATGAACTCGAAGAACTGTGTCGAGCGCAGGATCGAATAGGGGATGCCAGACTTCCTGATCAGTTTTTCCTGGACCTCTTTGGCGCGCAGATACGCGCTGTCGGGAACGCGATCGGTCCCGACGATCGACAATGCAACGTGGTGTCGGACGCCGGCCCGTGCTTCCGCAGCGAGCAGATGGGTTCCCGACGTCTCGAAGAAGGCGACGGATGCATCATCGAACGTCGGTGCGTTCGCTACGTCGACGACAACCTGTGCGCCGGCAAGTGCGGCGTCCAGGCCTTCGCCCGTGATCGTATCGACTCCCGAGGCAGGCGATGTCGCAAGCACCTCATGACCTTTGTTGCGCAGGATGCTTACTAGCCTCGCGCCGATGAAGCCCGTACCACCGATAACCACGATCTTCATGTCCCGCTCCTCGAGTTACTGTCCGGCGAAAGCGATTTGAGAAAGACCTCGTCGAGGAAGCACCAGCTCCACGTTTCGCCAGGTTCGATGGAGCTGATAATCGGATGTGCAGTGGCATGGAAATGATTGCGTGCATGACGATTCTTCGAGTCGTCGCAACAGCCCACGTGCCCGCACGTCCGGCAGAGGCGCAGGTGAACCCATGTGTCGCCCGTCGCGAGACACTCCTCGCAGCCGTTCGTATTACGCCGGTCCGTCCTGACGGACTGAAGGTGTGCACAGCGTACGGCGTTTGGCATGCCTCATTCCTCAGTGCGATGCATATTCAACCATCGGGCGCAGCGCTTCTTGCTGAAGTCTGTGGCGACTTGTACGCCAGCAACGTGGTCGATGCTCATGAGTCTGCCTGTATCGGTTGCGTCGTGAAGCCCAGGGTGAAGGGGTGCGCAGGATCGGCCGGTCGGCCCGCGATTGCGTGGCGACGGCTGCGCCGCCAGACGTCTGGAGTCTCGCCGACGACGCGGCGGAACGATCTGCTGAAGTGCGATTGGTCACTCATGCCACAGCCGAGCGCGATGTCACTGAGCGGGTCGCAGGTCGTGAGCATCAGGCTCTGTGCGACTTCGATGCGTCGCCGCACAAGATAGGCGTGAGCGGTCAATCCGAAGCTGCGCTTGAACTCCCGGCTGAAATGACCTTCGCTGAGACCGATGAGACTCGCCAGGGAGTTGATGTGGATCTTGCGGGAGAGATTCTCATCGATGTACGCGGCGACGCGACGGGCCTGCCATGCCGTGAGGCCGCCGCGTGGAACTGACCGCCCCGCGTAGGCGCGTGACGGCAGTGCACTAAAATGGACGCCAGACTCTCCCTGAAGGAGGGCGACGGCTTGCGCAATACGTGCTCTGACAGTTTCGCAATCACCGTCAAGCGCGCGGCAAGCCGCCTCGACCAGATGTGCTGCGACTACGCCGAACGTGCGTGATGCTGCGTCGAACATAGGTTTGCTCCGTGTCGCTGCCACAGCGAAGGAAATAGCTCGTGTCTTCTGTGGAAAGAACAATGAACCTGTGCCCTTCGGCGCTCTACTCGACATCGCGAGGCGTTCGGGTACCTCCGTTGGGGGAGAGTCTGGTATCACCCGGCGGGTGCAAAAAAAGCTCCACGCGCCGAAGGTCGTGTTGCATCGCGACCGACAACGAGGTTTCGTGTCAGGATGTGCTGTCGATCGAGTGAGTCGTCTGTGGCACAACGAATCGAGATCGTGAATCGAGGGAGGCTGCTGCGTTGCGCACTGGCGGCGCTGATGTGCCTGACCTGCCAGGCACTCATGGCTGGCGATGCAGCGAGGCCGATCACCGGTTTCGCAATCACCTCGTGGACGACCAGGAATGGCGGTCCGGGCGTCGTGCACGACCTCGCTCAGACCTCGGACGGCACACTGTGGATTGCAAGCGACACGGGCCTGTTCCGCTTCGACGGTATCCACTTCGTGCACGTAGCCAGTCCGCCCGGGCTCAGGCTGAGCGTTGACAGTGCCAACACGCTGTTCGCACCGCGCTCGGGCGGCTTGTGGATTGGCGTGACGGGCCTGATGTTCATGAAGGACGGTGCGATCGCGGAGTACGTGCCCGGCAATGAGCTCCCGGATGGAACCGTGCGCACCATCGCTGAGGATGCAGATGGCGCGATCTGGGCCGGCACGAGCCTCGGCCTCGCGCGCTTCGCCAACGGGCGCTGGCAGACAGTGGGGTCTGACTGGTCGCTGCCCCCGGGGACGATCGAACAACTGCTCGTCGATCATCGCGGAACCTTGTGGGTACGGGTCGCCTCGCGACTGCTGTATCTCAGCCGGGGGTCGAGCCGCTTCGTCGACGCGGGGGAGCCGTTCGAGTACTACCCGAGCGGGGCCATGATCGCGGAGAGTCCGGACGGAACGTTGTGGATCGGCAACCAGAACGGCGGCGTGCGGCCTTTCGATGCTACCGCGGATGCGCCGCGCTGGGTGCCCGGCGTTACTAACACTTTCGGGTTGACGTTCGATCGCGACGGCGCGCTCTGGTCTATCACGCGCGTTGGTTTGCAACGACTGCGAAACGCCAGCGCCGTTGCGAAGGCGGGCGCGCCGGCGGAGATCGAGCGACTCAGCGGTGACCGCCTGTCCAGCGACAACGTCAACATCGTCTTCGAAGATCGCGAGGGTAACGTCTGGGTGGGGACGCAGAACGGGCTCAATCGCCTCGCGCCCTCGAGTCTCAACATGGTCACGCCTCCCGGCGAGTTCCATTTCGCGCTCGTGATTGCGCGGGATGGATCCCCATGGTGGTCGCGTCTCGGCCCGGCCAACGTTTCCCCTGCGCCGATCATGCGCTACGCGGATGGCAAGATCGTCACCCAGTTCGAGGCTGAAGCGTTGAGCTGCGCTTACCGCGATGAGGATGGGACGCTCTGGTTTGCTGGAGGTCAGGGCATCATGCAGGTCGCAGGCGAGGCACTGAGGAAAGTGTCACAACCGGCCAGCACCCGCGGCGAGGATGTCCAGGCAATGATTCGCGATCGCGACGGCAGGCTATGGGTTTCGTTCCTGGCCAGTGGTGTCTTTCGCCTCGCGAACGGCCAATGGACCGCCAACGGTGATCTCGCCGGGCTGCCGTCTTCGCCAGCATGGTCGATGTCCGTCGACGGGCGCGGGCGCCTGTGGTTTGGCTACAGCAAGCAACGGGTCGCACTGATCGCAGGCGATTCCGTCCGGATGTTCGGCGCGGACGATGGCTTGGATATCGGCGGTGTTGCAGCGATCCACGTGCGCGGCGATAACGTTTGGCTGGGCGGTAACCGCGGACTGGCTCGCTTCGACGGCACGCGTTTCGTCCGCGTGCGCGTCAAAGGTGACGACCCGTTCCGACTCGTATGGGGCATCGTCGAAACCGCCGCGGGCGAACTGTGGGTGGCTAGCGGGGCGGGAATCGTGCGTCTCGATCGTGGCCAGGTTGACGAGATCCTGCGCAGCGCCGGTTTCGCAGCCACGCCTCACGTATACGACTATCGCGACGGTTTGCCCGGAACGGTCCAGAGCGTGCGTCCCAGCCCTGCCCTAGTCGAAGCGGGGGACGGCCGGCTGTGGTTCGCATTGTCTTCCGGTCTTGGGTATATCGACCCCGCGCGACTGGTCCGCAACACCGTGCCGCCCTCGGTGACGATTTGGTCGCTTACAGCTGCGGGGCGAGAGTATTCGCCCTTCCGCCAGCACACTCGTCTCCCGGTCAACGTTCCGCAGCTCGCAATCGGCTACACCGCCGGCAGCCTGACGATGCCCGAGCGCGTGCTGTTCCGTTACCGGCTGGAAGGATTCGACGACACTTGGCAGGACGTCGGCAATCGGCGCGAGGCGGTCTATACGAATCTCGCGCCCGGAACCTACCGCTTTCGTGTCATTGCAGCGAACAACGACGGCGTGTGGAGTGACAAGGACGCATCGATCGCATTCACGATTCCACCGGCGTTCTACCAGCAGAGATGGTTCCAGCTCGCATGTGCACTCGCACTGGTAGCCGCACTGGCTCTCGTCTACCGACTGCGCGTGCGTCAAGTGGCAAGGTCAGTGCGTGCGCGCCTCGAAGAACGCCTGGTGGAACGCGAGCGCATTGCGCGCGAGCTCCATGACACGCTGCTGCAGGGCCTGCAGGGATTGATGTTGCGCTTCCAGGCCGTTGCAACGCGCATAAAAAAAGGCTAGCCGGCCGGGGAGATGATGGAGCGAGCGCTCGAGCGGGCAGACCAGATTCTCATCGAGAGCCGCGATCGGGTAAAGGACCTGCGCTCTTCATCCGAACCGAAGGATGATCTCGCCGCCCTGCTGGCAGAATACGGCAAACAAATGCAGCACGAGCAGCCGGTCGAGTTCAGCGTCGCAGTCGAGGGCACGCCATTGCCGTTGCACGATGTTCTGCGTGAGGAGGCATGGATGATTGGTCGGGAAGCCATTACGAATGCCTTTCGTCACGCCGGTGCTCGCGCCATCGAAGTCGAGATCGCCTTCCGGCCGACAGAACTGAGCCTGAGGGTTCGCGACGACGGCCATGGAGTTGAGCCCACCGTGCTGGATGCCGGTGGGCGCGCCGGTCATTGGGGCCTGCAGGGCATGCGTGAGCGCGCCAGGAAGATTAACTCGCACCTGGAAATCTGGAGCCGCACCGGCCTGGGGACCGAGGTGCAGTTGCGCGTGCCCGCCGCAATGGCGTATCGCGATGGCTCGAACGGTAGGCGGTGGTCGTGGCTGCGGGGCGGGTACGACAGTTTGAGTCGCGTCCCGCAGCGCACTATGCGCGATGACGGCGGGCGATGATGCCTATTCGTCGCTGTCTTTCCGTGGTCCCGTCGAATGCAGTACCACTACCCTGCGGCCGAACAGGTGCGCGTCGACCGAATAGGCACCCGGGCCGAGTAGAGACAGGACCACCGCGATCGGAGGCCCGATCAGCGTGGCAGGAATGAAGGTGTTTGCATTCGCAATCAGAAGGATCTGCACTGCGGCACATACGAGCGCGACGACCGGCGTCAGGAATCCGATGGTCAGAGCGCCGGACAGACTGACGACGAGCACAAGCAAGGCGGCATTCGGAACTGAGAGCAGCTGGCCACGGGCATCGATGTACAGCGATGCCACGACTACGAAGCGCAGCAGAAGCAAACCGTATCCGGGGGCCGCCGCCGGGAAGATTGAAAAGAGTCGTTGCACGACTGGGAGGCTATTCTTGGTCGCATCGTGGCAACACCCAAGCGTAGGGGACGCGAGTCTCCCCCTTTTGGGGGATTCTGAGCGAGCATCGAGCCGGTAAATGGACGCACTGGCACAATAAGTGGCGACAGGAACGTCGGCTCGGCAAGCAAGGCATCCGAATGACGCCCATACGCATACTCACTGTCGACGATCATCCGTTGCTGCGCGAGGGTGTGGCGGCGGTGCTCGAACAGGAGCCGGACATGGTTCTGGTTGCCGAGGCTACGAAGGGCTCGGAAGCACTCGAACTGTTCCGCCAGCACCGTCCCGACGTCACCCTCATGGACCTGCGCATGCCGGACATGAACGGCATCGCCGCCATCGAAGCGATCCGCGCCGAGTTTCCCGCGGCGCGCATCATCGTACTCACGACCTATGCCGGGGACGCTAACGCCGTTGGCGCGCTGAAGGCAGGTGCGTCGGCCTACCTGCTGAAGAGCATGCTCCGAAAGGAGTTGATCGAAACGATTCGCACCGTCCACGCTGGCAAGCGCCGCATTGCTCCGGAGATCGCGTCGGAGATCGCCGAGCACGCGGCCGACGATGCATTGACCGAACGCGAAATCGACGTGTTGCGGCGGCTCGGCGCGGGTTGCTCGAACAAGCAGATTGCGGCGCAGCTCGGTATTTCCGAGGGCACAGTCAAGGCGCACATGAAGAGCATCCTGCCCAAGCTCGGCGCCCGGGACCGCACGCATGCAGTGATGATTGCCGTAAAGCGGGGAATCCTGGACGTGTGACCGCGGGGAGGGGCGCTACGCCCGCTCTTCATCAGCAGCGGTCCCGTGCACCACGGGCGCCAGGCGGCGCGTCCACGCGTCGTGTCAATCTGGAAAAAGAACAAGACCACGGCGTGTTTCTTCAGGGACGGATCTTCAAATGCAGGGATTGGCACAAGTCCGATGGTTATGCGCAAGAGCGAGCGTGCTCGCGATCGCATGATTGCCCCGCCGAGCAGCGACTTCTTCGGACAGGCGGCGCTGCTTAACACGCCTCAACACCTCTTAACTTGAGCATGCGCGCGCCGGAGTGCGAACGTTCGCCGCATCGGGATAGCGAATCAACCTCGCTTCGAGGAGCACCTTCATGAACACACCTCCTTCTTCACCCACCGCGACTCGGCGGCAAGTTCTCGCCGCCAGCATCCTGGTCGCGGCGACCGCCGGGTTATCAGCTGCTGCGGTGGCCGACGCCTCGCAGCGGGAAACCCGTCCTTCTTCCCAACGCAAAGGAAACCGAACAGTGAACACGATCACCAGCAAAGACGGCACGCAGATCTACTACAAGGACTGGGGCCGGGGCCCGGTCGTCACGTTCTCGCATGGCTGGCCGCTCAACGCGGACATGTGGGACGGACAGATGCTCTTCCTCGCTCAGCAGGGTTTCCGCGTCGTTGCACACGATCGGCGCGGACACGGGCGCTCGGAGCAGGCGTACGCGAACAACGACATGAACGGCTATGCCGATGACCTGGCCGCCGTCATCGAGACGCTGGATCTCAGGGACGTCACAGTCGTGGGACATTCGACCGGCGGCGGCGAGGTTGCGCGCTACATCGGGCGTCATGGAACGAAGCGTGTTTCAAAGGCAGTGCTGATTGCGGCGGTGCCTCCGATCATGCTGAAGACTGCTGCAAACCCCGAGGGCCTGCCGATGGAAGTATTCGATGCGATACGTGCAGGCGTCGCGAAGGACCGTTCGCAGTATTACAAGGATCTCGCGATCGCGTTCTATGGCGCGAATCGGGAAGGCGCGAAAGTCTCGCAGGGCACGCTCGATCAGTTCTGGCTCTGGAGCATGCAATGCGGCCTCAGGAACGCCTACGAGAGCATCAGGGCGTTCTCGGAGACCGACTTCACCGATGATCTGAAGAAGATCGACGTGCCCACGCTCGTGTTGCACGGCGAAGATGACCAGATCGTGCCGGTGCACGATTCGGCCAGGAAGTCCGCCAGGCTGATCGGGGGAGCCAAGGACATCTATTACCCCGGCGCACCCCATGGCATCACGGCAACACACCAGGATCAGATCAATGCGGATCTGCTGGCGTTCCTGCGCGGCTGAGGGCGCGTGCGCGACGCGGCCTCGCCGCTTTCGACGAGGCCTGTCCGCTCCGTAACGATTCATCCGGAGTCTACCCATGGACAACTCGACACTTTCTTTCGCGCTCACGGGTGTGGTTCCCGCCGTATGCGACGCCGAAGCCGGCGGAAGCGGCTTCCCCGCGCGCCAGATCCGGTCAGCCATCGCGGAACTGTGCTCTGCGATCAGGAGTGCGCTCGACAATGAACGCGGCACCGCCGAGGACAGCCTGCGACGGGCCGTTGAAATACTGCATGAGTTCGGCGAATCCGCGCCCGCGTTCCCGCAGGCGGTGCGCGGGGGGCTGGCTCCCTGGCAGATCCGCAAAGTGACCAGCCACATCGAGGCCAACCTGGACCAGCCAATCCGAAACGAGGATCTGGCCGCGCTGGTGCGCTTGAACCCCTCGCACTTCGGTCGCTCGTTCCGCAACAGTTTCGGCGAGCCGCCGCACGAGTACGTGATTCGTCGCCGTGTCGAGCGCGCCCAGGGGCTCATGCTGTCGACGGATGCGACGCTCAGCGAGATCGCGCTGGATTGTGGTCTCGCCGATCAGTCGCACCTGACGCGACTCTTCCGCAGGATGGCAGGGGAAAGTCCCAGGGCCTGGCGTCGAGCTCGCATCGGGGAGCCTCGCGAAAGCGTCTGAGCCGATTGGCACGAGGTCATGTGTACGAGGTGAACGCATATGAACACGATGACGATCGGCTTCTGGCCGAAGGCGAAGAGCCAGAGTTGGGCGCACACCTCTTTACACCGCGTCTTGGGTATGCCCACCACGGCATTTACGTTGGCAACGGCCGCGTCGCTCATTACGGCTCCCTGGTACACTTCCTTCGCCGGGGAAGGGTGGAAGAGGTTCCTGTCGCGCGTTTCGCTCATGGACACGTTCTGTGGCTTAGACCTCATGAGAGCAGCCGCTTCGACCGCCAGGAAGTGATCCGGCGAGCACGCTCGCGCATCGGCGAGGACTGTTATCGTCTACTCACCAACAACTGCGAGCACTTCTGCCAGTGGTGCGTGCTGGATGAGCCTCGAAGCGATCAGGTGAACCGGTGGCCATCCTGGCTGGTGCGTGCCATGGATACGGCGATATCAACAGCAACCGATGTCGTCGTTTCCCTGTGGCGCCACGGAACCGGGTCGCTGGCGGGGAAGGTCTGGCTGAGAACGTCGTCCAGCCATTGATCGTCCTGCTCCAGTTGCGGGAGCGTCGTGGATTGTTCGCCGTGGTTCATGATGCACACGTCAAGGCAGATCTCGGCCATCAGTTGCCGGTCATCGCGATTGTTCGATGCGTGCGGGCCCATGGCTTGACCGAATCGCGCGCCGCTTGAACGGAACGGACGGCATCACGGATATTCCGGAAAGAGCGGATTTCATCAAGCAATCCGCCCGTCGCGCGCGGAACATCGTGGGCGCGTCACACAGCAAGAGGGCCTCGCCGATGATCTCGACCACCCAGGCAGCGCGTACGGGCGATGCCACGCAACTGCTCGCCGGTATCGTCGTGCCCGACACGCCGATAGTCTCGCGCGCCGTCGAGTACGCGCGCGAGCACTCCGAACCATATCTCTTCAACCACGTCATGCGGTCGTGGCTTTTCGCCGTGGAGATCGCACGCCTGAAGGGCGCGCCGCACGATCCTGAGATCCTGGCTGTCGCCACGTTGTTGCACGACATCGGGCTGGCTAAGGCGTTCGCCGGCCCACTGCGATTCGAAGTCGAGGGAGCCAACGCCGCGCGCACTTTCGCACGTGAGCAGGGCATGGTGGAGAGCCGAGCCCAACGGATCTGGGATGGTGTCGCTCTCAACTCGACGCCTTCCATCGGCTTGTACAAGGAGAGTGAAGTCGCTCTGTGCACCATGGGCATCGGTCTCGATTGGGGCGGGTGGGGCTACGACGTGCTGAGCGAAGCCCAGGTGGCGACGATCGTGGAAGCATTTCCACGGCTGCAGATGAAGCAGCGATTCACCCGCGACGTCTGCGGCATCGTCGAATCGCGTCCTGGCACGACGTACGACAATTTCGCGCGGGATTTTGGCGAGCGCTTCGTGCCGGGCTATACGCGACCGTCGACGGTGGACTTTCTGTTGAACGCCCCTTTCAAGGAGTAACGATGAATAGCATCACTCGAGGTCTCCCGGAAGACTCGCCGGTCGTCCAAACCTTCGGAGCCGTCGCACCGACGCGCCTGGGCCTTCACGAAACCGTGCGCGCGAAGTCCGTGGCCGCCCTGAATCGTCTTCTCGCGCACACCATGGCCCTTCGGGACCTCTACAAAAAGGCGCACTGGCAAACCAGCGGGCCCTTGTTCTACGAGCTGCACCTGCTATTCGACAAGCACTACGGCGAACAAGTGGAGCTGATGGACGCGCTCGCCGAACGTGTGCAGACGCTGGGCGGCGTAGCGCTCGCGCTCGCACACGACGTCGTCGAAGAAACACGCATCGCCCGAGCGCCGCGCGGACGCGAAGCAGCCGCCCATCAGCTGCAGCGCCTGCTCGATGCGCATGAGATAGCGCTCGAGGAAGCGCGGCCGCTCGCGCGTGAAGCCGCCGAGCGAGGCGATGACGGCACCAATGACGTGATCGTTGGCCAGGTCGTACGCACTAACGAGCTGCAAAGCTGGTTCGTGGCGGAACATCTCGCCGCCCGCGGAACCCGCTGATCTGCATCGACAGGCGAGCCTGATCCGCCTACGAGTCAGACCGCGCGTACCGGTATGGAGCCTGATTCCTCGAGTGCGCGGTGGACGAAAGAGATGGCATTGGATCCCTCGCCAACCGCGGACGCCACCCGCTTCACATTGCCGGCGCGAACGTCACCGACTGCAAACACGCCCGGCAAGCTCGTTTCGAGCGAGTAGGGAGGGCGGGCGAGCGCCCATTGCGCGTCAACCAGGTCCTCCGGCGTGAGATCCGCGCCCGTCTTGATGAACCCCCTGGCGTCGAGCGCCAGACAGCCGTCGAGCCAGCGCGTCGCCGGTATGGCGCCGGCCATGACGAACAGGTGCTCGATGTCGTGGGTCTCAGCCACGCCGCCCTCGTTGTTACGGCAATGCACGCGCTCGCGATGCCCGTTGCCTTCCAGGGCGACGACCTCAGTGTGCGCATGCACTGTGATGTTCGAATGGTCCTCGATGCGGCGAACGAGGTAGGGCGACATCGTCTCGGACAGCCCGCGCGAGCGCGCCAGGATGTGCACGTGGCGGCACGTTTGCGCCAGGAACACCGCGGCTTGGCCGGCGGAGTTGCCCCCCCGATGACGAATACGTTCCTGTTGAGGCAGAGCTGCGCCTCCATGAAGGTCGCTGCGTAGTACACGCCGACACCCTCGAAACGCGGCAGGTTCTCGACGGCTGGCTTGCGGTACTCGGCGCCGGTCGCGATCACGAGAGCCCGTGCGCGCACGGATGCGCCGCCTCCGATCTCGATGCGATATGGGCTGTGCACGTGGGTGAGACGTTTCGCGCTCTTCGCAATCAGCACCTGCGCGCCGAACTTCTGCGCCTGCGCAAGAGCTCGCCCGGCGAGCACCTGGCCGGAAATGCCGGTGGGGAAGCCCAGGTAGTTCTCGATTTTGGAGCTCGAGCCGGCCTGTCCGCCTGGCGCACTCTCCTCGAGCACCAGCACGTTCAGTCCCTCTGAGGCCGCATATACGGCTGCCGCGAGCCCGCTTGGGCCTGCTCCTACGACGATGAGGTCGTGCACCTCGGAGGAGTTCAGCTCAGGATTGAATCCCAGGCATTCGGCGATGGCATCGTTGCGCGGATTGCGCAGCGCCACCTCGCCATGACACACCACCACCGGCACGTCCCGCTGCGTCACATGAAACCGGTCGAACAGGGCCTGCACGTCGGTGTCGCGATCGAGATCGAGGTAGGTGTACGGATGGGCGTTGCGAGTCAGAAACTCCTTGACCCGCAGCGTTCCCGGGCAATGGCTCGAGCCGATGAGAATCACGTCGCCGAAGCCGCGTGCGATCAGGTGCACGCGGCGCAGGATGAACGCGCGCATCAGGATCTCGCTGATCTCGGCGTCCGTCTGCACCAGCGCCAGCAGCCGCTCGCGATCGATTTCGATGACTTCGCCGGCTTCGGCAACTCGCCCGCGCGAGAGCGAACGTCGCCCGTCCAGCATGTTCGCCTCCCCGGTGAACTCACCCGGTCCATGGACCGCCACCCGCGCGTCGCCGCTCGACGATGGGCGAACGATCTCCACCTGGCCGCACGTGACCACGAAAAACGGCGTGCTCGACTGGCCCGCGTCGAACAGGATATCGCCCCGTTGCATCGGCCGCCGGCGCCCGTGAGCCGCGAGACGCGCGACCTGCGCGGCCGTGAAGCGCGGGAACATCCGCTCGGCGTTTGCGTTCGGGCTCTGCGGTATGGACCCGGCGGCTGTGTTCATCTCTGCAGCGCTCCTGGCTCGTACGGATCAAGGTCTCAAGCCGACTTTGCCCAGACGCGACACCAGCCCTTTGCGGCAACAGCTTTCCCCGGAAACAGGGCACAAGGTCCCCACGCCTCAGTTGCGCTTGCTTTGTAGTGCAGGCAGTTTGCACAACAGTTGCCGGGCTTGAAGGTCGGGTTCGCTTTCGGATCTACGCTCGACGCATCCTCGACATATCCGAGGGCCTTGGCGGTCGGATCGTCTGGGCCAACTCTCGGCAGGTTAGCTGTGGCCGCGTGCAGCTGGGCGCGAAGGCCCAGGAACGCGGCAAACGGTAGCGTCGCTACGAAGGTGATCAGTCGGCGGCGGCTCGGATCCGGTGGCGTTGCGGTTTTCATGGGTTCGCCTCCGGTTCAGAGCGGCAAACCGTGAGTAGCCGAGCCCATGCTGAGTAGCAGCGGGATCGAGAGGACGAAGTTGGCACGCGTTGCGTAGAGCGTCGTCTTGCGCGCGGCGCCCTTCTGTTCGTCAGTTGCTGACACAATCCCCGGGACCTTCTTCTGATTCGGCCAGATCAGCACCCAGACGTTGAAAAGCATGATGGTGCCGAGCCAGGCGCCGATGCCGATCACGACGTGGTAATAACTGAATTGATCGAGCCGCAAGCCGAACGTGAAGGCATCGGCGAGCTGACCGTTGCGCAGTAGGTACCAGGCGCCCGTGAACCATGTCGCGACAGCCGCCCAGCGAAACCACAGCAACACGCGCGGCGCGAGGTACTTGTTGATACCCGCACCGCCCGGTCCGCCTTTGTCGGTGGTGGCGGCTGCCAGCGCTGGAATCTGAGCGACGTTGACGTAGAAGAGCAGGCCGACCCACATCACACCGGAGAGAATGTGGAGCCAGCGCGTCAGCGACAGTTCGTTGAAGCCCGACCCCGGCGTGATCACGAACACGACGATCGCGAGAACTACGCCGCCCACGATCGCGGCTGTGACCTGGTTGCGCGAACTCATGGCCGGTTCCTCAAGTGGGTTGCCGGACTTGCTCGGGAGTCACGGCCGCATTCGGCCGCTCGCGGCGGCGGTGCGAGTCTGTTTCGAGGCGCGCGTCGATCCAGTCCTGGATATCCCCCATGACCCGCTCCTTGCCTGCGTCGGCCAGCAAGTCATGAAAGTGGCCGTCATACAGCTTCAGCGTTTTGTCGCGCGAGCCGGCCCTGTCGTAGAACTCCTGGCTGCCGCTCGGACTCGTCACCTTGTCGGCGGTGCCGTGCAGGATGAGAAGCGGCAGAGTGATCCGCTGGAAGCTTTTGCTGAGCAGCTCGTCGGCACGCACCAGCTCGGCGACCGCCTCGCTCGGCTGTGACTCGTTGGCGATCAGCGGGTCGGCGTTCAGGGCCGCCACGACGGCCGGGTCGCGCGAGAAGTCCTCGTTCCTGAGCTTCATCACGCGCGCGTGCGGCGCCACGTGGCTGATCCCCTTGACGATTGCCAGCGCGATGTCCGGCGCCGGCACCTTGTACGCGAAGTCCTCGCAGATGAGTCCAGCGATCTCGTCCTGGTGGTCCAGCGTGTAGCCACAGGCGATCACGCCGCCGGCGCTGTGACCGAGCAGGTACACCGGCAGGCCCGGCTCGCGCGCCTTGACGATGTCGATGAAGGTCGCGAGATCGTTGGTCCAATCCGCGAACTTCTTGACGAAGACGCGCTCGCCCTCGGAGCGGCCACGGCCACGATGATCCAGCGCGTACACGGCGAGCCCGTTGGCGGTGAACTGCCGGGCGGCCCAGTCGTAAAGACCACTGTGCGCGTTGAATCCATGAGAGATGACGACCACGCCGCGCGGATCGCCCGCCGGCTGCCACTCGCGCGTGAAGATTCTCACACCCTCGACGCCTTCGAAGCTCCCTTCAGTCATGTACGTGAACCTCGTGTCTGGGAATGGTTTGCCGAGGCGAGCATCGGCGAAACGGTGGATTGGTTCTTGACGAGCTTGGCGCCCACTTGGACGCGATTGCGGCGCGCAGTCTCCTGGCCGCCTGGAGAACGTGATTCCTGGCAATCGCAATCGGGTGCCGATCGACCAGCGTCTATCGGCGTCAATCCCCTTCAAAGAATGGCCGGCCGTTTCAAGCAACATTGCCGGCCAGCGTGGACGCTTGCCATTGGCCAGGTTGGCGCCAGCGGAGGAGCGAGTTCATGCGACGATTCCAGAGCATTCTGTTCGTCACGCGCGGCACGGTCGACGAAAGCGATGCACTCAGGCAGGCATTGAGCCTTGCACGCAGCCATGCCGCGGCGTTGCATGCAGTCGTCATATGTCCTCTACTTTCGAAAGACCTCGGCGAGTACCAGGCGGGCTTCGAGTCATCGCTTGCCGAGCGCGTCAGAGCGTCTGTCACCAAAGTCCAGGCTGCGCTGGGTATGCGCCCCAGCGAAGTGCTCGTCACCGTGGAAGTGGAGTGTGGTGACACGTCCGTCGATCACATCGTGCGCCTCATCCTTCGAAATACGCATGACCTGCTGGTCAAGCAAGCTGAGCCCACGGACCGGGAAACCGGCTTCAGAGCGCTGGACATCAAGCTGTTGCGCCTGTGTCCGTGTCCTGTGTGGCTGTGTCGCACTGTTACGCCGGCCCCGATGACTACGCGCGTGGCGGTCGCTGTGAATCCGAAGAGCATCGACCCCGCCGCCAGGGATCTCGCGCTGCAGCTGTTGCAGCTCACACGCTCGCTTACCGACAGGTATGACGAAGAGCTGAACATCATTTCGTGCTGGGACTTTGCGTACGAGAATGATTTGCGCCATTCACCCTGGGGGAGGGCCCCGGAGGAGATCATCCAGAGGAACCTCGTCGCGGCTGAGCAGGATCACCAGGCCGCCCTGCAGCAGCTGATCAGGGAATCCGGCATCGCCGGCCGGGTTCGTGTGCACAACGTGCGCGGCAGTCCGGAGCAAGCCATTGTGCGATTCGTCGACAGCCTGGCGGTGGACATCCTGGTCATGGGTACGGTCGCGCGGTCGGGCATTCAGGGATTCCTCATCGGCAACACCGCTGAGAGCGTCGTGCGCCAGATCCGGTGCTCGTTGCTGGCACTCAAGCCGAACGGGTTTGCATCGTCGGTTCGGGCCTACGGATGAAGGCGTTGCCCACATGAGAGCGACCGGAGAATCAGCATGAAACTCTTCTATTCCCCGGGCGCCTGCAGCCTGGCAGACCACATCGCGCTGCGCGAGGCCGGCCTCCCGTTCGTTTACGAAAGCGTCGACACGCGGGACAAGGGCCACTGGGTCGCACCAGGCTGCTGGAAGCGCTCTCCTATATCACCAACGAGCTGCACAAGGGCTTCGAGGCATTCTTCTCCGGCGGAAGCGATGATGAGAAGGCAAAGGCTGAAGCGATCATCGCGAAGAGGTTTCGACTGTTCGCGGACCGCATGCGGGGCGATTATCTGTTCGGAAGTCAGCCGACCGTGGCCGGCTTTTCCCTGTTCGTGACGTTGCTCTGGGCCGCGACTTTTGGCGTGAGGATTCCCGAACGGCTTGCTGCGTTGCGTGAGCGGATGCTGGCGCGCCCCAGCGTGCAGGCTGCGATGGTGGTCGAAGGACTCACTCAGCCACTCTCGAACGACGCCACGCGCGTGGCTGTGAAGCGTCAGAGTCTGCCGGCAAGCCACAATGCCGCGTTGCGGACGTAGTGCTGCACGGAAGCCATCGCGCGCGGCGTACTGGCAAGGTTCCCGCCCGGCGCTTCGGTGACGAAGTCGGGACTGCCGCAACGAGGATCCCAGTTGTAGTCGACGAAATGATGAAACGTGGACTGGGCGATCGCCCGCCCGCCCGTGTCCCCCCGTTCGAATGCCACGGCCAGGTTGAATCGCTGGCCGGTTGCCTGGCTCCTCCCGGTCGCGATTACCCGTGCCGACGGGTCCCCTTCGGGAGCCACCACCGCGCCCTCGTGCGGGTGTGCGGGCAAGTACATCACGGCGCCCGTTTCAGACTCACTGTCAAGCATGACTGGGTGCAAAGGCAGCTCGGCCTGCACTTGCTGAAAATCTCCGTTCGCGCCCGAGTGGAAATTGGGCCAGAGAATATCCGGCGTACCGCGGTCATCGGGAGGAGGGGCGGGACCGTCGATGTTGTGGGTGTGAAAACGATGGGCGGCACCGATGGACCCCAGGGTACAGACGGAAGAACCGAGGTCCATGTGATCGCGGGTGATCATCAGCCCGCCGCCTCGTGCCCGGAATCGCAGGAGACCGGCGCGATCCGCCTCGTGCAGACCATCACCTGTATCGACTGCGAACAGCCATAGCTCATCGTATGCCGAGCGGTCGAGTGATGAGAGGACAGGATCTGGTTCATGCACCGGGCCTCGATCCCTTGCCGTAACCTCGAACCGCGGTCCGCCGTCGGGCGTGGGCAGCGAAGCGAGATACTGCCGCAGCATCGAGAAGCGGCCGATGTGCCAATCGTTCTCTACGTGCTCGATAGTCGTCTGCAGGAGCACGTTGATGGGCTTGTTCATCGCCGCACCTCAGGGGCGACGGCACGGTCCTCTTCCGCCGGCCCCTTCCACGCGGCGCAATAGTCGTAGCAGGCGCGTAGCCCATTAATGACCTCGAGAATCTGTTCGGCGGAAAGTACCACCATGGCACCCTGCGATTGCGCTATGACCGCACGGCCATCGCCGTTCGTGTAGACCTTGGTTTCCATTTGCACTGGTTCTCCCACGAATGTGAGCACCCGGCGCGGATTGTTCCCGCCGCGTGCCCGGGTCTCTTGAAGAATCACGACGGAGTTTGGACGCGCCGGCGAGACCTGCGGGCCAAACCCTTTCGCCGCGCCCGCGGCTGCCGCGCTCTCCTTCAAATTACAGCAAGTGGCTTCAAGAACCGCACTCGGGCTTGCGTCAGTATGCCCACCCAACAGGAGGTCGTGATGAGACTCGGCTTCGATCCCATTTTAACCGCACCTCGAATCGTCACCGCCGAATCGCTGGCGCTGGCGACCTGGTACGACGCGCACCCGGCGATCAGGCGTCTGTGGGGCATCCGGGATGCGGATACGCTGCGGGTGATTGTCTCCGTCGAGCCAACTTTCGACGGCGGTGACATCTATCCGGCGTGGATCGGCAACAGCCTGCAGTGGGCTCGTGAACTTTGCGCCTCCACCGGAGCAAACGTGCGACTGGAACTGATCGACGAGCCTCACGCCCAGGGCATCGAGATGCAGCAGGACAGCATCGTCGTGGCCGACCTCTTCTGGCGGGACTCCACTCTCATTCTTCCACACACGATGGTGTAGCCATGTCATGCCTTCGAACCGCCTCTCTGGTACTGCTGGCGACGGTGATCGCATTCACCAGCCCGGCCCGTTCGGCAAACGACCCGGTCGTGACGCCACTCATGATGAAGGAGCTCGCGGATATCGCCGGCAAGGAAGTCATCATGATCACGGTGGAGTATCCGCCGGGAGCCGCAGATCCAGTTCACCGCCACCCGGCGCACGGGTTCATCTATGTCCTCGAAGGTTCCATCGTCATGCAGGTGCGAGGCGGCAAGGAGGTCACACTTGTACCCGGCCAGACTTTTTACGAAGGGCCGAACGACGTCCACACGGTCGGCCGCAACGCCAGCAGCACGCGTCCGGCAAAGTTTCTCGTGCTGCTGCTGAAAGACCGGGGCGTCGACTTCTTCATCCCGGCAGAGTGATGCGAATGTCTTCCGCCCGTCGCAACAGAGATGACGGGTTGTCAGGTTGTCGAGGCGGCTGTCACGAGGCGCGCACTTTCCACCCGTTCGTGCGCGGGACAACTCACGCCGGCGCGGTGTCCCTGCGAAGAACCGGCCAGCCACACGACGACGCGACGGGCGGAGGGCATTCCCCTGTATCCGAGCGTCACGAAGGAGGTCCACCATGAAACTCTACTACTTCCGCGGGGCTTGCAGCCTCGCTCCCCACATCGGTCTGCGAGAGGCCGGATTCCCGTTCGACCTGGAGAGCGTCGATCTCAAGAGCAAGCGGACCGCATCGGGTTCGGACTACCTCTCGATCAATCCCAAGGGCTACGTGCCAACGCTCGTGCTCGATTCGGGCCCTGCGATTACCGAGAACCTCGCGGTGCTCGACTGGATTGGCGCACAGAGTCCGCCCCTCGGAATCGACGGTCCGCTCGGTCGCACCCGCCTGCTGGAAGCCCTGGCATTCATCGCCACCGAGATTCACAAGTCCTTCAAGCCATTCTTCACCAACGGCACCGATGAAGAGAAGGCGAGGGCGCGCGCGTTGATCGACAAGAGGCTGCAACTGCTGGCGGAGCAGATGCGGGGCCCCTTCCTGTTCGGCAGCCAGCCCACGGTTGCCGACTTCTATCTCTTCGTGATGCTGCTCTGGGCCGACAGGTTCGGTCTGCCTGTTCCGCAACCTTTGTCGGCGCTGCGCGATCGCTTGCTCGAACGTCCAACCGTGCAGGCAGCGATGCAGGCCGAAGGATTGACCGTGGAGCTGGCGAGTGCGTGATGGCCGCGAGCGCCGGTGAAACAAGCAAGCGCGGCAGGCTCCTCTCGTGGTTCGAGAAGCGGTTGCCGATCCGGCTGTTCATCGACACGCAGCTGACCGGCTACTTCGCGCCGGCTAATTTCAATGTCTGGTACTACTTCGGCGTGCTCGCGCTGGTGCTGCTGGTCGTGCAGTTCGCGACCGGAATCTTCCTGGCGATGTTCTACAAGCCAGATGAAGGGATGGCATTCGATTCCGTGCAATACATCATGCGCGAGGTGGAATGGGGCTGGCTCATTCGCTACGCGCATTCCACGGGCGCTTCGTTCTTCTTCATCGTCGTCTACCTGCACATGTTCCGGGCCCTGCTGTACGGGTCCTACAAGGCGCCACGCGAGCTGTTGTGGCTTTTCGGCATGCTCCTGTACGTGACGCTGATGGCGGAAGCCTTTTTCGGCTACGTGCTGCCCTGGGGAAACATGTCGTACTGGGGGGCGCAGGTCATCGTCAACCTGTTCAGCACGATTCCCCTGATCGGCGATGCGCTCGCCGAGTGGATCCGGGGCGACTACGTCATCGCGGACGCGACCCTGAATCGATTCTTTGCACTGCACGTCGTCCTGATTCCGATGGCATTGCTGCTGCTGGTCATGCTGCACCTCGTTGCCCTGCGAACGTCCGGCTCCAACAATCCCGACGGTGTCGAGAAAGGGCCGAAGGAGAGCGTGCCGTATCATCCTTACTACACCGTCGCCGACGTCGTCGCAGTCGCGGTGTTCCTGGTCGTGTTCGCGATCGTCGTGTTCTTCGCGCCGGCGTTCGGCGGGCTGTTCCTCGAAGACGCCAACTTCGAACCGGCAAATCCGTTGTCGACGCCGGAGCACATCGCCCCCGCCTGGTACTTCACGCCGTATTACGCGATCCTGCGCGCGGTTCCGGATCAACGGCTGGGCGCGCTGCTCATGCTGCTGGCGGTGACATCGTTCCTGTTCCTGCCATGGCTCGACCGCTCACCGGTCCGCTCGATGCGCTACAAGGGCTGGGTTTCGCGAATCGCGCTCGCGTCGTTCGCGATCTCGTTCATCGCGCTGGGTTACCTCGGCCTGCAGCCGGCCGAGGGCGCTTACGTCGTCCGGGCGCGCGTTCTCACGATCATGTACTTCGCCTACTTCTGGTTGATGCCGGTCTACTCGAGAGCCAGCCTGGATCGAGGTTGGCATGCGCCGGTGTCTTCAGCGTAGCAAGCCATTCTGGGAACGGCCAGGCAGGGCGCCCCTCGTGCCTCACCGGATCTCCAACGAGGCAATCCTGCCGCCGTCGAGCTGGAAGATGTGCTTCAGCTGGAGCGGGCTGTTGGGAAAATTCCCGGAAACTTTCGCAATGACGACCGTCTTGCCGTCCTGCTCAACCGCGCCGAGCGGTTCTACCGTGTGCTGATACCTATGCCTGGTTTCAACGCTCCACTGCCTGATCGCGCTAATGCCCTTGATGGTTCCACCTTCGTCTCTCACCACGGCGATTTCGGTAAAGCATCGCGCCAGTGCATCGGCGTCGTGCGTCCGCTCAGCATCGAAATAGGCCGCGATTGGGGACGGTAGTGTGATGGTCATGCTCTCCGGTCCTGTCCGTTGTTGCCCGTAGAGGAGGATCGGCCTACGCTGAAAGGATGACAAGAACGCACCAGAAAGTAAGTGCCTTACCCGCCGGTCAGCGGCCGGAATACACGCCCGTGACTGCCGCGCAGGGCATCGAGGAGGCGGTGGGGTTCATCGACGGCCGCTGGAAGCTCTTGATACTTTTTCATCTCTTCGGTGGGAAGGTGATGCGCTTTTCCGACCTGGAGCGCGCCATCCCGCCGGTATCTCAGAAGATGCTGGCCCAGCAGCTGCGCCGACTCGAGGCAGATGGAATCGTGCACCGCACGGTCCACGACCAGGTTCCGGCGAAAGTCGAGTACCGGCTCACGCCGTGGGGGACAATCGCTATGTCCTGCGCTGGATGCGTTACTGAGTTGGGTTGAGAACCGCAGCGCAGGCACGTAAGCGGTCAAATCGTCGCCTGACTCACTTCGCGAGCGTGAGGAGCGGCTTGCCCTTGTCGACGATGTACGTCGCAAGTTCAGCGCCCCGCTTGCTGCCGACGATTCTCGCAGAGTGGATTACTCCTGCCGGAATGAAAAGAACGCCACCGGCCTCGAGGGTCACTGGCCTCTGACCTTCAAGCGTGTATTCCCAGGTACCTTCGAGGACGTAGATGATCTCTTCGCCCGGATGCGAATGCCGGGGAGCCATCGTTCCCGGCTCGAGCTCTACGATGGTCTGGATGACCTCGCGACCGGCGATGCTCAAATCATGGCGCTGGAGATCGACACGTCGAACTCCTACCTGCTGGGCCAGCGCAGCGTGCAGCGCCACTACGCCTGCTGTGACCAGCGCCATTGCCGCAACGATTCGCCCTGTCTTCATGTCACACCACCGTGATCGTCACATCGACGTTGCCGCGAATCGCCTTCGAATACGGGCAAGTCTTCTCGGCCGCGGCCACCAGCGCCTGCGCGACATCGCGCTCCACGCCGGGCACGCTGACATTGAGGCGCGCGCGCAGGAAATACCCGTCGTCGCTCACATTGAGATCGACCTCCGCATCGATGGCAGTCTCTTCGGGCAGTGAGATTCTCATCTTGCGGGCCGCGATGCCCATGGCGCCCTCGAAGCACGCGGACCAACCCGCGGCGAACAACTGCTCCGGGTTGGTGCCCTGCCCAGGAGTGCCTGGGATGGAAAGCCTGACTTCGAGGCGGCCGTCCGAGCTGCGAGCGATCCCTTTCTCACGACCGCCGGTGGTACGAGTCTTTGCCGTGTAGACGACTTTTGCGGGTTTCTCGATGACTGCTGACATGCAATTGCTCCCCATTCCTAGCGAAAGGATTTGAACGCCGCGCGCAACTCCGACGAGAAGAGTGCGGGTTCTTCCCAGGCCGCGAAGTGGCCGCCGCGGTCAACCTCGTTGAAGTACGCGAGACCGGGGTAAACCGCCTCGACCCAGCTGCGCGGAGCAGCCCAGATCTCGCCGGGGAACGTCGTGAAGCCGACCGGAACCTTGACGGGCGGGGGAGCAGCGCCGGACGCACCGGCTGCGGCCACAAACTGCCCGAACTCCCAATACCACCGCGCGGAAGACGCGCCGGTGCCCGTCAGCCAGTACAGCGTGATGTTGTCGACGATGGTTTCCCGCGTGAGATTACCCACCCGGCTTGCCGTCGATGAAGGCGCGCGAAATCTTGTAGTAGCTGTCCGTGTCGTGGTCGAGCAACCACCCCGCGAGTCCGACAGGCGAATCCAGCAGGGAGTAGCCAATCGTCTGCGGCCGCGTGGACTGCTCCAGGAAGTAGCCGAAGCCACTCTGCATGAACGTTGCGAGCGCTTTGTGAGCCGCGCGTTCCTGTTCGGACTTCGCCGGCAGTTGATTGACCATGCCCAACGCTCCCGCGAGCAAGTTGAGGTGGATGCCAACTAGTCCCTTGGGGGCCTGGCGTCCCATTGCGTCTGTGACCGAGGCGCCAACGTCGCCGCCCTGCGCGACGTAGCGCGTGTAGCCGAGGCGCTCCATCAGTTGCGCCCACGCCCGGGCAATGCGGCCTGACTCCCAGCCGAGCTCGGTCGGCTCGCCCGAAAAACCGTAACCAGGCAACGACGGCAGAACCAGGTGAAATGCATCGGCGGGGGTGCCGCCGTACTTGGTCGGATCCGTGAGCGGACCGACAGTCTCCAGGAGTTCGATGACCGAGCCGGGCCAGCCATGCGTCATGATCAGCGGCAACGCATTCTCATGCCGGGATCTGACATGGATGAAATGGATGTCTACACCGTCAATCCGTGTCACGAATTGCGGCAAGGCGTTGAGCTTCGCTTCGGCCTTCCGCCAGTCGTAGTCCGTCGCCCAGTAGCGGGCTAGCTCCCTCAGCGTGGCCAGCTGCACGCCCTGCGAGCGATCCTTGACCAGTTCCCTGGTGGGCCAGCGCGTGGCCGCGATCCTTTTTTGAAGCTCGTCCAGCTCCTTGTCCGGGATCGTCACCCGAAAAGGCCGGATCGCGTCGTTGCCCGAGCCAGCAGGCTCTTTCACGGTAGTTGAGCTCATCGATGGCAGCGTGTTTCCAGGGGCGGCCGCTGCGTCCGCATAGACTTGAGTTGCGGTCAGCCCTGTACAGAGCACTCCCGCTGCAATCGTCATGGTGGCATGAACCACGCTGCGGATTGAAAGGACCAGTCGCTTCGTCCATGCGATGTCCGTGAGCTTTTTGCGAGGCGTCATCGGTCGGCTCCTGCTGGTAGCGTGATTTTGTGGCTATGCGTGCGCAATGAGGCGCGAGACCGGCATTCCACCAGAGGGGGATAGCTCCAACGATTGGACGATGGTGCTGGTCGATACTTTCGTATCGGGTGGAAGCGTCGCGTTGTTGCTAGGGCGCGTAGCGCTCACGGCTCCCGGGAGCGCACATGCCCGTGGTTCAAGGTGGTTGCGAACCGAGCTGCCGCCAGTTGGTGCGGCGCAATTCTTCAGCCAGGGCCGGAACTGCGGACTCTCCAAAGCGACGCGTCCAGGAGCGCAGCCAATCCTCGTTGTCCAGGAAGAACATCCAGTCTCCGACGACCGCTTGCCGCATGAGCAGGAACGGTACGGGTGATTTGAAGGGTTGAAAGCTGCGGTTGCGAACCGCGGAGCCCTCGTTCCTCAAATGGAACTCTCCCGAGACGATCCCATCTTCGACGTAGAGTCGTCGCTTGAGATGTTGAATCTGGACGTCGTCGCCGTACTCCCTGGCACGATCCGCCGACAGGTCGGTGAAGACCACGACGAGCGACTTGTAGACAGCATCCTCGCCGTCACTAGGCTCAGCCTGCAGGAGAATTTTCCGGTAACCGTTCACGAGCTCGACGACATCCTGCGTGTGCCGGTCGCCGACGTGCTCCGGGGCGAGCCACAGTGTCCCCGGTTCCTCGAGGAGACTGGGCCGGCCGAGGCCGTCGACTTCATCGAACTGACGGCTCGGTTCTGACCTATCCAAACGTGAACACGAAAACCTCGGCGCCCGGATCGAGAAACTCGATCTCGAACTGCCGGTCCCTGATCGGCCCCGGTTGGCGGATGAGCTGGTACATCCGCGGCTGATCGAGCGTGCCGTGTCCTTCTGCGTCCACGTCGACACCTGTTGCATGAGCCGGCGGTTGTCCGTCGATGAGGACGCGGAAGCGCACCGCCGCGCCTGCTTTGACCGGCGCCATCACGAGGTGAAGGTCGCGCGCGTGGAAGCGGTAGGTGACTTTGCCACTGCCCTTGTTGAGCGCGGCCGACTCCTTCCTCAGCGTCCAATCACCCGTGAGCACCCACTCGTTGAGCTTCAGTACGGCAGGAGCGGCATAGATTCGAGCCCGCCCGCTTCCAGGGCTCGCGAAGCGCTCGGAACGGGCATAGCCGAGATACGTTTCAGGAGTGGCCAGGTTATCCCAGTCGGCGGCAAGCTCGGCGCCCTGGGCGTCGACCGACACCAGCGCACGGTCGAAATCCCTGTAACCGGCTTCCCGCAGCAGCTCCTGGATCACGATCTCCAGCTTTGCGTAGTCGCCCTCGCCAAACTTGTGATGCCGGATGCGTCCCTTTGAATCGACGAAGTAGAGCGCGGGCCAGTAACGATTGCCGAATGCGTTCCAGATCGCATATTCGCTGTCCAGGGCGACCGGATAGTCGACGTTTTGCTCCCGCGCGGCACGCCGGACATTCTCGAGATCTTTTTCGAATCCGAATTCCGGTGTGTGCACGCCGACGATCACCAGGCCGTGGTCGCCGTACTTGTCGCTCCATGCACGCAGGTAGGGCAGGGTGCGGCGCCAATTGATACAGCTATAGGTCCAGAAATCGACGAGGACGACCTTGCCGCGCAGGTCCGCATCAGCCAGCGGTGGAGAATTGAGCCACGCATTGGCTCTCACGAGCGAGGGCATCCGCCCTTCACCCGCAGATTTCGCCGCAATGCCGAGAAGTGTCATGACGCTCAAGAGGATTGCCCCTGCGCGGAAGTGATGTGCTTTCATGGATTGTTGCCGGCGTGACGATCGGTCGTCATTGGACGTGAATACCGGGTTGATCAGACCAGAGGGGTGCGCAAGCTGCGATTGCACCATGGTGTTGAGTGCACTTGGCTGACACTATGGTGCAATCGATTCGCAACCTCCTCTCTGCTCAGCTTGGCGGCATTCGCCCGACTCTCAGTGGCCGCATCCCGGCCGATTCGCAGGTGCAGCATGAAACGCCTGAAGTGGTTCACCGCAGCAATATCGCTTGCCCTGGTAGCGCCTACGGCAGCTTTCGCGGACAGCGCCTTCTACGGACTGCTGCGCTCGCGTGACCTGACCCCATTCGGTTCGTTACGCCTGGACATGCGGCCTGCGCATGCGGTGGCCATCCAGCCCGGCACCTGGGTCGTCGAGACGGAACTCGGATACCAGAACACGTGGGCACTGAGTCGCGAGGTCGAGACTTATCTCACCAATCTCGAATCGCAGGGTCGCCGCGACCTGGGCCCGGACGATCTCCAGGCAATCCGCGACCTGCCCGGAGAGAACTATCTGCTCGATCTCGAGGCGGCGCTCCTCGACGTTACGTTTCACTACAAGTTCAGCCAGGACTGGACCGGCTACCTGATCGTGTCGGCTGTCGACTATAGCGGCGGCTTTCTCGATGGAGCGATCGAAGATTTTCACGAGACGTTCGGGTTCAGCTCGTATGGGCGGCCCGCGGTAAGCCGCAACGACGTCAACCTCATCTTCGATCTCAACTCCGCGGATGTCGCGCTGTTCGGAAGCCCGGTGAACTCGGGCTTCATGGACCCCACGCTCGGCGTCCGCTATGTCGGACTGGACTTCTCCGAAAACTGGAAGCTGGCGCTGGAGGCTGCCGTGAAAGTGCCGGTGGGCGGAAAGCGCCTGCTCCTGTCGACGGGTCACGCCGACTACGGTGCCCAGGCCTACCTGAGACGACGCGGTGTGCGCAACGCGTTTCACGTCGCGCTCGCGGCAGTGTACTACGCGGGTGCCGAAGTTCCCGTGCCGCATGACGAGCAGGTCATTCCCACGCTGATCCTCGGCTACGAGTTCCGCGCCACCGAACGCACCAACATCAACCTGCAGGCTTATGTCAGCGAGAGCGTGTATTCACGCAACCAGACCGACCTGGACGAATTGACGGCCGAGAAGTACCAGCTCAGCCTGGGAGTCCGGCATCGTCGCAACGGGTTTCTGTTCTCATTCGGCATCACCGAGAACCTGCAGAACTACAACAACACGCCCGACATCGGATTCCAGCTGGGCATTGCCTACTTCCCCGACGGGGCGCTGCGCTGAAGCGCTGTCTGAATGCGGCGGTGCAGTTCCTTCAGCGCGACGAAGTGGATCTCGGAGAAAGTAGGAAACGGCTGGATCGTGTCGCGCAAGACGTCGAGCGGCACGCGCGCTCGGATCGCCAAGGTTGCCTGCTGCAGCCATTCACCGGCTTCGGGGCCAAGTGCATACGCACCGGTCAATCGCTCACCGTCGCTTAGCAACGTGAGAAATCCCGTCGTATGCTCGATGTCGCGGGTGTAGGCCTCGGTCTTTGCTATTTCCGATAGCCGGGCGGTGGCAGTGAAGGTCGCATCGGTTGCGCCCACTGCCGCCGCCTGCGGATCCGTGAATACCACGCGCGGCACTGCTTCGTAGTTCGCTTCGCGCGGTTCGCCGAGGATGTTCGAGGCGACGACTCGCGCCTGGTATTTGCCGACATGTGTCAGCTGCCACACGCCGTTGACATCGCCGATCGCCCAGAGGCGGTCACCTGCCCGCAAGCGCGAATCGACGTGAATTCCGTGGGCGCCGGCCTTGATGCCGATAGTCTCCAGCCCCAGGCCATCGACGCGCGCGCGCCGGCCCGTGGCGACGAGCACGCGGTCACCGCTCAGCTTGCGGCCGTCATCCAGTTCCAGGAAATAGCGCTCGCCGTCGCGGCGTGCCGCAGTTGCACGCACACCCAGCTCGACCTCGATGCCGTCGCGCCGCAACGCCTGGCCGAGCGCATCTCCCAACGGTCGAGGCTCCCGCGCGAGGACGTGACTCGAGCCCTCGATGAGAACCACTTCGCCGCCGAAGCGACGCACGACCTGCGCCATCTCCACGCCGACCGGGCCTGCCCCGAGTACGAGCAGCCGACGCGGGATTGTCTTCATGCCGGTTGCTTCCCGACTGGTCCAGAGGCCCTCGAGTTCGCGCAAGCCAGGCACGGGAGGGATGATTGGTTCAGACCCGGTAGCCAGGACGACGTGTTCTGCCGTGTAACGCCCGTTGCCGACCTCGACGACGCCCGTGCCGGCGAGCCGGCCGCGACCGCGAATCAGGTCGATGCCGCGCCCCGCGAGCCACGCCTGCTGACCGGCATCGGAGTAGTTCGACACCATGTAGTCGCGCCAAGCCAATGCGGCGTCGACGTTTACCTCGGCTTTCGCTGCCGCATTGTTCGCTTCGTTTACGGCCTCGCCCGGCCGCAACAGCGTCTTCGATGGAATGCACGCAAAGTAAGAACACTCGCCGCCGACGAGCTCCTTCTCGACGACCGCGACGCGGAGCCCGCCGTCGGCAAGCGCGCCGGCGCAATGTTCCCCCGGCGAGCCACCGCCTATGACGATGACATCGTAGTGACGACTCATGTCGGCAGCTGGTTACCGGTGCGCTCGGCGACCATGTACTCGGCGTACCACTCCGGCCAGTCATCGTGTTTGCGACCCGGAGTCCGTTTCTCGTGCTCGCCGTGTGCTTCCGCGGCACGTCGCAGTGCGCTTGCGAGATCCGACGGCGACGAGTAAGTCGCTGCGTTTCCCTCGACCCGCCCCGGCAGGCGCAACGTGACTTCCTGCAACAGCCAGGTGTTCCCGTCGGGATCCTTGAACGAGGCGAACGAGCTGTACGTGCGCCCTTCCGGATGCCGTCCGCTGCGCGGTGGCTTCCCGGGGCCGTCGGTGTGAAAAACTGCGCTCACGTCGATACCGCGAGCGACAAGCTCGGCGCGGGCCGCCTCGATGTCCGTGACGACAAGGAAGCTGTTCGCAGACCCCGGCGCGGCGGGCGTGACGCCCTTGCCGAAATGAATCGAGCTCGGCGAGCCTGGCGGCGTGAACTGAATGACGCGGAATGCTTCGCCTGCTTCGAAATCGGCGTCCAGCCTCCAGCCGAGGCTGCTGTAGAAGCGCTTGGCACGCTCGACGTCGGCAACGGCTATGACGGTGACTTCGAGTTTCATGTCGCCTTTCCGCGCGCGCGATGTCGCGGATGCTGTTTCGCTTGTCGCCTGGGTGCTGGTCATGACTGGCTCCTAGACTCGGGTGTAAAGGCCATCGGCGAGGACGGCAGCCCGCCCGTGCCACGGGCGGGCTGGTCTGTCAGCTAACGCAACTGGCTGTGTGGGTGGCGCGATCCCACCAGAGACGAAGGGTCCGCGCGATTGCACGATGGTGTCGGTCGATGCTCGTGTACAGCGCTCGCGGCATCGCACCAAGCCGCTCGACCTGGCCGCTGCGGCGCTCGTCGCGCAGCGCCCACGCACAGAAGTGCTCGCAGTTGTTCGTCAGGATTCGATAGCTCCGTTCGCCCAGGCGCGAGCGCGCCCGTGCCACCACTTCGCAACGATCGAAGAGGCGGGTGCCGGGTCGGACCCGGACTTGATGTCCGCCGGCGAAACGTTCGAGAGAAATCTCTTCCACCGGGCCGTGCCGCAATCCGCGCGCAAGGCCGCCATAGTGAATGACGCGCCCATTCCCGACGTAGATTCCGTGATGCTCGTAGAAAATGCGCGGGCTGACGAGATGGGAAGCGAGCGGAGGCTCCTCGTCGGGACGAAGAGACCGGTCGCCGTCGTGCAGCCATTCGTCGATGGTGTGAAGGTTAATGACATTTTCGGTCCTCCAGGACATGTGAAGGACCGTACGCGCACCCGCGCGCAGCGGGGATCGCACGAAGGTATTGAGTTATACGAAGGCGTACCAGGCGCGAAGGCGACGCAAGGCGCACTGCGTAGTCACCTGCCGGGCACGCGCCTCCAGTCGCCGGGCCATTGCAGGAAGATTGCCGCTCGTCGCTGCTCAGAGTCGCGTGACGCAGAGCCTCACTGCCATCTTGACGAGGTCCGGCAACGATCCGGCGTGCATCTTGCGCATCATCCTGCCGCGGTGCGCCTTCACCGTGATCTCGCTGATGCCCAGCTCGCTACCGACCTGCTTGTTGAGGCGTCCTGAAACGATCAATGCCATGACTTCCTGTTCGCGCTGGCTGAGTGACGAGTAACTCTCTTCCAGCGCGCGCATCTGCGTCGCTTGCCCGAGTGCCGAGGAGCTACGTTCAAGGGCGCTGCGGATAGCACCGATCAGCACGTGGCCCAGGAGCGGCTTGGTCAGGAACTCGACAGCTCCCGCCTTCATGGCGCGCACCGTCGTGGGAACGTCGCCATAGCCGGTCATGAAGATGACGGGCATGTCGGTCCGATCGGCGACGAGCGTCTGCAGGTCGAGCCCATTCAGATCCGGCAGGCGCACGTCGAGCAGCAGGCAAGTCGGTGCCGAGGCGCGCGGACGCGCCAGGAATTCCCGGCCGGAGGCAAACAGTTCCGGCTGCCAGCCGGCCGACTCGATGAGGAGCCCCAGTGATTCCCGCACCGAAACATCGTCATCGACGACGAAGACCATTGGTTTGTTCTGCGGCATCGGTGGCCTCTGATCAGGGGCGTCGGGACGCCCCCCGATGAATGTCGCCCGAACCACGGGCAGAATAGTCCCGCGGGTCCCGTTCATCCGCCATCACAGGTTTGTGTTAGTGACCCTCGCGTGCCGATGCGGGAACATCCGTCGCGAGTCCTCGACGCATCGCAGCAGGCATCCCGTTGGCCGAACAATCTTCCCGCTTCGTCGTGGCCGTGGTCGATGATGATCACAGCATCCTGCAATCGCTCGACTATCTCCTCGAATCCGCGGACTACGCCGTCAGGCTGTTTACTTCCGCCGGCGCGCTGCTCGAGAGCGGGCAGCTGCCATTCATCGATTGCCTGATTTCGGATATCGACATGCCGGGAGTGGACGGTTTCGACCTGCTGCGGCGGGTCAATGCGGCTCGTCCCGGGTTGCCGGCGATCCTGATCACGGGCTATCCCGAGCGCCTGGAAGGGCTGTCTTCTTTGCCCGGAAGACCGCCCCGCTTCTTTACGAAGCCTTTCCAGGGTCATGAGTTGCTAACGGCCGTCAATGAGGCAATGGAAGCTTCGAAGCTTTCGCGATGAGGCGTAGCATCTCGCAGCAAATGCTGCGAAGAGCCGGTGCAATCCCACCAGTGAGCACCGCCACGAGCGAGGAACGGCATTTCGTCCTTTCCAGCCTGCCGCCCAGCCCGGTACAGAAACGGCTGGCCCTCATCGTGGTGCTTGGGCTCCTGACGGTCTTCGGTCTGATCGCCTTCGGTCCGCTGAAGGGCGTACACCTGCGTCCGCTCGATGCGTTCGTCCCGGCCTACGTGACTGCGATGTTCGTGAACGATCTGATCACGTCGATCCTGCTGTTTGCCCAGTTCTCGATCGTGCGATCCCGTTCCACGCTCGTGATCGCCAGCGGATATCTGTTCACAGCGCTCATTCTCATCCCGTTCATCCTGGTTTTTCCGAACGTGTTCGTACCGGGGAACCTGGTCGGCGGCCTGCAGAGTACTTCCTGGCTGTGGATGTCCCAGCACGCGGGTTTCGCGTTGTTCGTCGTCGGCTATGCGTTGTGGAAGGATGCCGATTACGGCAGGCGACTCTGGGAGGTCGCGGTGCCCCGCGCGATCGCGGTGAGTGCGGTGTCGACGGCGAGCATCGTGCTCGTCATCGCACTCGTTTGCATACTGGGTGATGCGAGGCTTCCGGTCGTGGCACTTGACTACCTCCGCTTCGGCCCGCTGTGGCCATACTGCATTGGCGCGCCTGTCGCTGCAGTGAGTGCGGCGGCCCTCATCGTTCTCTGGATGCGGCGACGTTCGGCGCTGGATCTCTGGCTCGCGGTGGTAATGTGCCTGTACCTCATCGAGGTACTCCTGAGCTACTACCCCGATCCGACTCGCTTCAGCGTCGGCTGGTACACCGTCCGCATCATCGGCTTCTTTTCCAGCAGCCTCGTGCTGATCGTTTGCTGCACGAGATCTCGACGCTGTACGCGCGACTGGTACGTGCGATCCTGGCCCAGCGCCGCGAGCGCGAGGTTCGCCTGATGACCGGCGATGCCGTGGCCGCCTCGATCGCACATGAGGTCCGGCAACCACTCACGGCGATGGTGACCACCGCCGATGCGGGGTTACGCTTTCTCGACCGATCCGCCCCCAACCTCGAAAGGGCCAAGGAGTCGTTCAGGCGCATTGCTGCGGACGGACATCGCGCTGGCGACGTGGTCAAGAGCATTCGGGCGAACTTCCGGAGTGATGTGCGCGATACGGCGCCGCTCGATCTCAACGAGCTGATCCGGGAAGCCATTGCGCAGGGGCGCGCCGACCTGCAGAAGTACCAGATCGTGGTGCAGGCCGAAACGAAGGAGGGGCTGCCCGAAATCACGGGAAACCGGGTTCAGCTGCAGCAGGTGCTTCACAACCTGATCATGAATGCCATCGACGCGATGGCAGAAACCGACGGACCAAGGGTTCTGAGCGTCACGTCCGAGGCGGATGAGAGTGGCCGCGTCAGGACCTCGGTTGCCGACACCGGCATCGGGATCGGTTCGCAGGAAGTCGAGCGGATATTCGCTCCGCTCTACACGACGAAGTCCGATGGAATGGGAATGGGCCTCTCGATCTGCCGCGCCATCATCGAGGCGCACGACGGGCGCTTGTGGTTTTCTCCGAATGCTCCGCGCGGCGCAATATTCCACTTCACGGTGCATGCCACCCACGCGCACTCGGCGCGTGCCTGACCTTGCCCCGCATCACCTGTCTTTGCGCCGGCGGTGGTGATCGGAAGTGATGCCCAGCGTCCCGGCCATCCTCACCAGCTCGGCAAGCGAATCCGCCGCCATCTTCTGCATGATCTTGCCTCGATGTATCTGCAGCGTAATCTCGCTGATTCCCAGCTCGGCGGCTGCCTGCTTGTTGAGAAGCCCGCTCACCACCAGGGGCAACACTTGCCGTTCTCGCGCCGTCAGGCTCGAGAGCCGCTGATGCAGCTCAGCCATTTCCGCGCTTTTCTGCCTCGCTGCGCGATTCTGCGCGAGGGCCGCATGAATGGCCCGCATGAGATCCGCCGACTGGAACGGCTTGGTCAGGAAATCGACTGCCCCCGCCTTGATCGCTCGCACGGAAGAAGGGATATCCCCGCGCCCGGTGATGAACACGATCTGGGGGTGATCGTCCTGCACCATCGCGCTCTGCAGGTCCAGGCCGTTGATGTCGGGAAGGTCCACGTCCAGGACGAGACAGGCCGGAAGTTCCGGCTTTGGGAACGCCATGTACTCGGCGGCCGTTGTGAACGAGACGGCGTGCAGGTCGAAGCTCGCCAGGAGTTCGGAGATGGATTCGCGGATGCGAGGGTCATCGTCCACGATGAAGACGATCTGATCGCTGGATTCCATGGCGTGACCTGACTCGGGACGCGGTGCGTTCAGTCACGCAACGCGCTGTGTACGAACGACACGCAGGCGGATCCCTCGCCAACTGCCGCCGCGACACGCTTCATGCTGCCGGAGCGCACATCTCCCACGGCGAACACACCCGGAATGCTGGTCTCCAGAAAGTACGGTGGCCTCGCGAGCGGCCACTGGTGCGCCGCCAGCTCCTCGCTTCGCAGATCGGGACCGGTCCGCAGGAATCCGCGCGAGTCCACCAGCAGGCATTCTCCGAGCCAGCGCGTGTTTGGCACCGCGCCGGTCATTAAAAACACGTGCCGCACATCGCGCGTCGCATGGTCGTCGCGGGTGCGCCAGGATACCCGTTGCAGGTGTGTATCGCCGTGCAACGTCGTGAGCTCGGTTCGCGTGCGCAGGGAAATATTCGGAGTGTCCTCGATGCGCCTGATCAGATACTGGGACATGCTCTCAGCGAGGCCCGAGCCGCGCACGAGCACATGCACCCTGCTGCAATGGCCTGCGAGAAACACGGCCGCTTGACCGGCTGAGTTGCCGCCGCCGACGACGCAAACCTCTTCGCCCTTGCAGAGCTGCGCTTCGAGATGCGTAGCGGCGTAGTAGACTCCGGCGCCCAGGAACTGATCCAGGTTCTCGAGCGGCAGGGTCCGATATTCGGCTCCCGACGCGATGATGATCGTGCGCCCAAGCACGGTGCGCTCGCCACAAATCCCGACTGTGTACGGCCTGCGATCCGCGTTCAACCGTTCGGCGCAGCCGGCGACGAGTACATCCGCGCCAAACTTCTGTGCCTGCACGAGCGCGCGCCCTGCGAGGGCACGGCCGGAAATGCCGGTGGGAAAGCCGAGGTAGTTCTCGATCTTCGAGCTGGCGCCCGCCTGTCCGCCGGGCCCCATCGTTTCGAGGACCAGGACTCGAAGTCCCTCGGACGCTGCATAGACCGCGGCGGCCAGTCCGGCCGGGCCGGCGCCGATGACGATCAGGTCGCGTACGAGGTCATAGTCGATTGCCGGATTCATGCCGAGGCATTCGGCGATGTCCTCGTTCTCGGGATTCCGCAGCACCTTGTCGCGGCACAGGACGACGGGCAGCTCACCCGCACGCACGTGAAACTGTTCGAGCAACGCTCCCGCATCATGATCGACTTTCGGGTCGAGGCTGAGATAGGGAACGGCATTTCGGTCCAGGAACTGGTGCACGCGGAGGGTTGAAGGGGAGTCACGCGAGCCCACCGCGCGACATCGCCGTGCTGCGCCTGCTCCATCAGGCCCATGCGCCTCAATATGAAAGCGCGCATGAAGATTTCGCTCAGCTCGGCGTCCGCCTGCACGAGCCGGCGCACATTCTCGACCGTGATGGCAATGACTTCGCCGGCTTCCTGCACGCGGATGCGAACAAAGCTTGCACTGCCGCGCAGTGCGCTCATTTCGCCACTGAAGTCGCCGCGCTCCAGCCGCACGATCGGTGTCTCTCCGCGCAGCCCGGAGCGCACGATGGCGACTTGTCCGGACAGAACGGCCACGATGCTCGCGTAGCGTTCACCAGGCTCAGTGAGCACGTCTCCTTCGCGCGTGCGCTGCCGTTGTCCGTAGCTTTCGAGACGCGCCAGCTGCGCCGCGGTCAGCTTGGGGAACATCTGCTCCCGCCGCGATTCATACAGGCTCGGCACGGTTATCGGCTCCGCAGGGCTGCCTCGACTGCGTCAAAGAGTGCGCGCATTCCAAACGAAACGTCAACGACTCTGCCGTTGACGAAGAAACCCGGCGTGGCGCGCACGTTGCTCCGGATGCCGCTTTCGATGTGGGCGCGTATCAGGGTGACGTGTGCGTGATCGCTCAGGTCCGCCTCGAACTGAGGTACGTCGAGTTGAATGCGACGCGCGTATTCGTGCAGGAAGGATAGCTCGAGACGGGGCTGATTCTCGAAAAGCTGGTCGTGCATTTCCCAGAACTTTCCCTGCGCTCCCGCGGACTCAGCCGCTTCGGCTGCAATCAACGCATGCGGATGGGCCTGCTCCAGCGGGAAGTGGCGATAAGTGAAACGGATGTCTGACCCGAAGCGCTGCAGCAGCAACTTGACGGCTGGAAAAGCCAGCTTGCAGATCGGGCATTCGAAATCGCCGTACTCGACGACCGTCACTGGTGCGCCGGACGGCCCCATGGAGTGATCGCCGTCCGAGACCGGAACTGCAAGGTCGGGCGCGAATCGGGCGTTCATCAGGCCGATTGCATCGAAAGTCGCCTCACGGTGCGATTGCACGAAGGTATCGGTGCGCTGCGGCGATACTATCGTGCAATCGATCCAGCGGCGCTCTCCTGCTCTGATTCCCGTCGCGCAGCAGGATCGGAACGCATTCCCGAAAAGGCGGCGGAGCAGCTCAGTGACCGGCAACTGGGGCCAGGACATCGATCACGACCGTCGCCGTCTTCTGTGTTCGGCGGCGTTGGGAATCGCTGGTGCCCAACTCGGTACGGCAATGCTTGCTCATGCCGCCAGCGGGGTTCGACCCACGGCAGGGCAGGGCGCGGGCTCGCGGAGAAACACTGCATTCGACGTGGTCAGCCAGATCGACGCCGGTGTGCTGAACGTCGGATACGTCGATCTCGGCCCGCGAGACGGCAACACCGTGCTCCTGTTGCATGGCTGGCCATACTCCATTCATAGCTACGTCGAAGTCGCACCATTGCTGGTCTCGGCAGGTTACCGCGTGATCGTGCCGTACCTGCGCGGCTACGGCACGACACGCTTCCGGTCGAGCGACACGCCTCGGAACGGCCAGCAGGCCGCACTTGCCACGGACGCCATCGACCTGATGGATGTCCTGAAGGTCGACAAGGCCATTGTCGCTGGTTTCGACTGGGGAGCCCGCACAGCGGTGGCGATGTGCGCGCTCTGGCCGGAGCGCTGCAAGGCGCTCGTTTCCGTCAGCGGCTACATCGTCGTCAACCTCGAAAGAAACAAGCAACCCTTGCCGCCTGCGGCCGAACTGGGGTGGTGGTACCAGTACTACTTTTCAACGGACCGCGGGCGGCTAGGCTACGAGCGTCACCGCCACGAATTCGCAAGACTGATCTGGAAGCTGGCCTCGCCCCGGTGGGTTTTCGACGAGGCCATTTTCCACCAGAGCGCGATGGCCCTGGACAATCCCGATCATGTCGACATCGTCATTCACAACTACCGTTGGCGGCTCGGACTCGCACCCGGCGAACAGCGCTATGCCATGCTGGAGCAGAGATTGCAGGAGGCACCGCCGATCACGGTCCCCGCCATCACGATCGGGAGTGATTTCGATGGCGCCGCTGCGGATGGCAAGCCTTATGCCGCCAAGTTCACCGGCCAGTACTCGCATCGCGTCCTCGATGGAATCGGCCACGACGTGCCGACCGAAGCGCCCGAAGCTTTTGCGAAGGCAATCCTGGACGTCCATCGCTCTTGAAACCCGCGACGCACTGGAGCTACCCATGACCGACGCCGACCATTCAATCCTTTCTCACGTTGAGAAGCTGGTGAACGAAGAGCATCAACTCCTCGAGCGCGGTCAGCTTCAGAGCAACGAGAGCATGCGGCTGGCTGCGCTGCAGTCGGAACTCGATCAGTGTTGGGATCTGCTACGGCAGCGCCGCGCGCTGCGCGAGTTTGGTCGCGATGCCGCCGAGGCGCAGGTGCGAGATGCGGACGTGGTGAAGAAGTATCGCGGTTGATCGAGCTTCCTACACTATTGAACATAAGGCACTCTATCTATTAGTGCGGCCCACGCCTTTCATGCGTCTGGCGGCGTTGCCGCAGAAACTGGCGTCGGCGCTCTTCAACTACCAGCCTGCCGCCCTGATCTAGCCTCCCTAGAATGGGGGTTCTAATCAGGGAACAGGCGTCCCGCGATGAATGAATCCGTCGAACAACTCCTGTCCCGGCTCGCACTCGCGCTCGGTATTGGATTACTGATCGGGCTCGAGCGCGGGTGGCGTGCGAGAGAAGGGACAGCGGGCAGCCGCACGGCCGGCGTGCGCACGTTTGCAATCACCGGGTTGCTTGGTGGCGTCGTTGGTGCCTTGTCCGGGAAAGTTGGCGGACCCGTCAGCGCGGGCGGTGGCATCGTGCTCGGCCTGTCACTGGGTGCCTACGCCCTGATGATCACGCTGTTCAGTCGCGACCAGAACCGCGAAGAAAAGACCTTCTCGGCGACGACGGCGATCGCAGCGGTTGCGACGTTCGCGCTGGGCGCATACGCAGTGCTCGGCGACATGCGCGTCGCGGCTGCAGCAGCGGTTGCCGCGGTCAGCGTGTTGTTCGTGCGCGAGGAGCTCCACGAATGGGTGCGAAAGATTACCCCCGGGGAGTTTCGCTCCGGCGTCGCGCTGCTCGCCATGACGTGCATCGTGTTACCGATCATGCCGAATCGCGACGTGGACGCGCTCTACGGCATCAACTTGCGCGAGATCTGGATAATCGCGATCGCACTGGCGGGCGTCTCGTTCGCCGGGTACATCGCGGTTCGCGTTTTCGGCGAGAAGTGGGGAGTCCTGGCAGCGAGCGCGATCGGAGGCCTGGTGTCTTCGACCGCGGTGACGGTCGCAAACGCAAGGCGTGCCGGCGCGCAAGAGGGTTCGCCCCAGGCCCTCGCAGCGGGCGCGGTGCTGGCCACCGCGATCTCGTACATCAGGGTCGTTGCTCTCGTTCTCGCGCTGCGGCCGTCCATGGGGCCGCTGGTCGCGCCGCCGCTCGTTGCAGGTGCGCTCGTCGCCTTGAGCATGGCGATTGTCGGAAGCCGCTCGGACCGGAAGACGAGCGCGCTCATGAAGTTCCGCAACCCATTTGCCTTCTGGCCAGTGATCGGCCTCGCCCTCCTGATCGGACTCATGATCCTGCTGGGTCGCTGGATCTACGCGGAGTTTGGGTCTGCGGGCGCCATCACCGGCGCGGCCGCCATGGGACTGTTCGACGTCGACGCGATGGTAGTCTCGATGGTGCGTCTCGGTGCGCAGCCGCAGGAATCGAGCCTGATTGCATTTGCTATCCTGGCTGGCGTTGCGAGCAATACCGTCAGCAAGGCTGTCATTGGTGCAGTACTGGGCCGCGCGCAGTTTGCTGCGCGTGTCGCACTGGCCTCGGCGGCGTGCATCGTGGCTGGGTGGCTCGCGATGTGGGTCACGCTGGGAATCGTCGGAGCTTGACCGCAGATCAGGAGGATCTGCCCCTGTTAGCGACGTTCCATGGAATTGCACGCGAGCCGGAGCGCCGTGCCGAAGTGTTCGGCCTTCCTAGATCAGCCCCTGACCTTGCCAGATCACGAACAGGCCAGCACCAACGATCACATCGATGATGACGCACCATGGCACATACCAGGCGGGGATGGAAACGAGCGGCAGACGCAAGCGCTGGTGGTGCGCAAAGTCCCACGCGGCGTGCCCAAAATAGGCGAGGGGGAGCACTACGGGCCAGAGCAGCAGACCAAGAATGCCCGCGAGCGTGAAAAGCCCCGCCACGTTGAACTCGACGAGCTGGTCGCGGGCCGAGCCGTTCATCACCGCAAATCCGAAGTAGATCCCGGCGATCAGCGCAATGACCACAGCCGCGTAGCCGACGGACGCTTGTGGCGCAAGGAACGCGTGCGGCAGCAGGGTTGCTACGCCGACGGCCATGCCAGTGAGTAGCGGTCGCCGCGCGAATATCGAACGTTGGCGATGGTCGTGCGGGCGCACTTCCGTGATGACGACTGAAGACATGGCGGCTCTCCCGGTGCAGCGGGAAGGTGCTGCCGGCATCCGCGGGGATGCCGGCGGCTCTCAGGAACGCATGAACGCGAGAAGATCGTTGTTCAGTCGATCCTTGTGCGTATCGGTGATGCCGTGCGGAGCTCCCGCATAGACCACGAGCTGGGCACTCGGCACGAGGCGCTTCACCGAACGCGCCGACGCCTCGATCGGCACGACTTGATCATCGTCGCCGTGGATGACGACGGTCGGCCGGTCGAACCGCTTGAGATCGCGGGTGAAGTCGGTTGCCGAGAAGGCGGCGATACAGTCATACGTGTTCTTGTGACCTGCGGTCATGCCCTGCAGCCAGAAGTTCTCGACCAGTCCCTGGTCGAGCGTGGCGCCGGGCCGGTTGAAGCCGAAGAAAGGACCACTCGCGATGTCGCGGTAAAGCTTCGAGCGATTCGCGATGCTGGCGGCGCGAAAGCCGTCGAACACCTCGATGGGAATGCCGATGGGATTGTTCTCAGTGCGCAGCATGATCGGCGGCACCGCGGCGATGAGCCCGATCCGGGCGACGCGGCTCGTGCCGTGTCGACCGACATAGCGGGCCACCTCGCCACCTCCGGTGGAGAAGCCGAAGAGCGAAACCTCGCGCAGGTCGAGCCGTTCGATCAGCTGCGCGAGATCATCCGCGTAATGATCCATGTCGTTGCCGTCCCAGGGTTGCGAGGAACGGCCGTGACCGCGGCGATCGTGAGTGATGACGCGATAGCCGTTGGAAGCCAGGTGAAACGCCTGGCTCTCCCAGCTGTCGGCATTGAGCGGCCAGCCGTGGCTCAGGATGACGACCTCGCCGTCACGCGGGCCCCAGTCCTTATAGTAGATCGTGACATCGTCACGTGTTTTGAACGTAGCCATTTGTACCTCCGGTCGGGATGCGCACGCGCCGGCGATCGGGCCGAGAACCGCCACGGCTCCGGCACCCAGGATCATGTCGCGTCGCGTGACGTTGAAGCTGTGGTTGGTCATATCCGCGCCTTCTCTCGTTGGCTGCTGGCTCATATTTCAGTGAATCGCTTCACTCATGAGGAAGGCATACCATCAAAGGGCCGGCGCACTCGCCAGTACACGTTAGTGTTGGGTCAGCTGGCGGCGTTGGCATTCGAGCGTGGATCTGTAATGACACCTGCGTGCAGTTGATTCGTCGAGCGACGGGATCCACAGTCACACCATGGAAACTCTCATCTACTTTTGTGAGACCTACGGACTCTGGGTCGTATTCGCAGCAGCGTTGCTCGACCAGGGCGGACTTCCTTTACCGGCTTATCCCGTGATCGTGGTCACGTCAGCTCTCGCCGCAGCATCTGGCGGGGATCTATGGGCGATATGGGCGATCCTGCTGGTCGCGATCGTGGCGGTGCTCATCGCGGATGTCGTCTGGTTTTACGGTGGGCGGCACTTCGGCGGCCCGTTGCTGCGCCTGATGTGCCGGGTCTCGCTGTCGCCCGATTCCTGCGTGAGTCTCACCCGTCGCGTCTACATGCGTTGGGGTGCGCCGTCGCTCACAGTGGCGAAGTACGTGCCTGGTTTTGCAGCTGTGGCAACGACGCTTGCGGGAGAGTCCGGCATCAGCTTGCGCAAGTTCGTTCTCTTCGATGCCATTGGAGCCGCGGCCTGGGCAGGCGGTGCCGTGTTGCTTGGCTTCTTGTTCCACGATGCCGTGGCCGCGGTGCTGGCTGAGCTCGAGCGCCTGGGGTACTACGCTTCGGCCCTGCTCCTCGCGGTCGTCCTTGGTTATGTGCTGGCAAAGTGGTGGCGACGCCAGCGGTTCATCGCGCAAGTCCGCATGGCCCGCATGTCGGTGCAGGAACTCGCCGAGCGCATGCAATCGGGTTCGCCTCCGACCATCGTGGATGTCCGGCTCGCCGAGCAGCGTGCACGATCAGGATGGATTCCCGGAAGCATTCACGCACCCTTTCCGGTGGAGCCGGTCGCCGATCGCGAACGCGAGATCGTGGTGTACTGCGATTGTCCCAACGATGCGTCAGCGGCAATCGTTGCAAAGGCCCTGCGTGAAAAAGGCTTCGTCCACGTTCGTCCCCTACGCGGTGGCATCGACGCGTGGCGAGCGCACGGGTTGCCTGTCGAGACATCCTTGAGAACAGGCCGGGCCACTTCCTGACACGGATTTGCGCACACGGTGCGCCGCCACAAGGCCGGTACCATAGTTTCATTGACTCGCCCCGCGCTCTCTGCTGGGATCGCCGGGCGACGCCGGACAAGAACCAACATGACCGCTCCCAGGCTGTTTTTCTTCGCGACCTTGCTGTTGGCGGCACCCGCGGTCCTTGCGCTGGATCCGTCGCGCCAAATCTCGCAATACGGCCATACGGCATGGACACTGCAGGACGGCGTGCTGCCCGGCGCGCCGACCGCCATGGTGCAAACCCGCGACGGGTATCTCTGGATCGGCACTCGTGGCGGTCTCGTGCGTTTCGACGGCGTGCGTTTCGTGCCCCTGGCGCCACCGGATGGGGCGAAACTGCAATCGACCCGGATCCTGGCACTCGAGGCGGGCAGGGACGGCAGCCTGTGGATCGCTACGCGTTCCAGCCTCGAGCGCTGGCACAACGGGCAACTGAGACTCTACGAGACGCCGCCGAGCCAGATTGCGTCGATCGCTGAAGATCGCGAGGGCAGGATCTGGTTCACACGCATGAGCGTGCGGGACGACAAGGGTCCGCTGTGCGAGATCAAGGCCGACACAGTTGCCTGCCACGGCATAGCGGATGGCGTGCCGATCGACATCGGGCGGCAGCTCATCGTCGATCAGGACGGCGCGTTCTGGACGATTTCTGACAACACGCTGATGCGCTGGCAGGCGGGCAAGGCGCGCACATGGCTTCCACCCGGCATCGACCCGACTGAAGCAGCGGACGTGATTCAGAGCGTCGAGCGTACGCGCGACGGTTCCGTGTGGGTCGGCGGCACGGTGCCGGGTCGAGGTCTCGGCCTGATGCACCTCGTCGATGACAAGCTGCAACCGTATGTCACGCCGGACTTCGATGGTCGAAAGATCTCGGTGGCGCCCGTCGTGGAAGATCGGGATGGCGGACTCTGGGTCGGCACGCAGGATTCCGGCGTGTATCGGCTGTACCGGGGCAGAGTGAGCCACTACAGCAGTGCGCAAGGCCTGTCAGGCGATACGATCCAGGGAGTATTCGAAGACCGCGAAGGAACGGTGTGGGTCATGACGACTCGCGGAATCGATGCCTTCCGAGACGTGCGCATCGCCAGCGTGACGAGCCGCGAAGGATTGAGCGCCGACCTGGCCAACGGCGTGCTCGCCACTCGCGACGGCGCTGTCTGGATCAATACCTGGCACTGGCTCGACGTGTTGCGCGACGGGAAGGTCACCTCGCTCAGCGCGCACAAGGGTTTTCCAGGCGAAGAAGTCCTGTCGATGCACGAGGACAAGGATGGCGCGATCTGGATGGGCATCGACAACAAGCTGTTCGTGTATGAGCGAGGCAGGTTCGAGCCGTTAACGCGATCCGACGGCAGCCCAGCCGGCTTTGTCCGGGGAATCATCCAGGACGTCGCCGGTGACATCTGGGCAATGGCGGGGCGCACAGGGGCGCGCGATGCAAAGCTTCTGCGCATTCGCGATCGCCGCATCGTGCAGGAAGTTGCGGACATTCCATTCCAGCATCGCATCATTGCTTCCGATCCAGGTGGAGGCATCTGGTTTCCGCTGACCAATGGCGACGTGGCGAGATATCGCGAGGGGCGCCTGGAGACCGTTGCGTTTCAGCGTGAGCCCGGTACAGGCATCGCGACGGGGCTGGTGACCTTCCCGGACGGTACATTAGTCGGTAGCACCCCGCTCGGTCTGATCGGCGTGCGCGACGGCAAGCCGTGGACGATGACCGAGACGAACGGCCTTCCTTGTCTCGAAGTTCATGCGTTGTTGAGCGATAGACGCGGCGGGCTCTGGCTCTACGCTTCTTGCGGGGTCGTCTTCATCGCGCCCGAGCAGGTGCAGGGCTGGTGGAAGGATCAAAAAGCTGTCCTGCAGTTTCGCGTGTTCGACGCGCTCGACGGGGCGCAGCCGGCGCGCGGGAATTTCCATCCCAACGCTTCCGCGGCGCCCGACGGCCGCCTCTGGTTTGCGAACGCGAGCATCACGCAGGTGATCGAACCGGATCGACTGGGAGGCAACACTCTCGCGCCGGCGGTGCACATCGAGCAGCTAGTCGCCGACCGCAACGCCTATCCCGTTCAACCAGGTCTGCGACTGCCACCACTCACTCGCGACCTGCAGATCGACTACACCGGGCTGAGCATGGTGATTCCACGCAAGACGCAGTTCCGGTACCGCCTCACCGGACACGATGTGGAATGGCAGGAGGCGGGCACGCGGCGCCAGGCGTTCTACACGGACCTGCCGCCGGGGGACTACGTGTTCCACGTCACTGCGAGCAACAACGACGGCGTGTGGAACGAGCAAGGCTCGAGCCTGGCGTTCTCGGTGACGCCGACGTTTTACCAGACGAGTTGGTTCGCAATCGTGTGCGCCGTGGCTGCCGGCGGTCTGTTGGCGCTGGTATATGCGCTGCGCGTGCGCCAGCTCACCAAGCGCGAGCAAGCTCGCTTCGAAGAAAGGTTGGCAGAGAGAACACGTCTCGCACGAGAGTTGCACGATACGCTGCTGCAGACGATCCAGGGCAGCAAGCTGGTGGCGGAGCACGCGCTCGAAGCCCCTGCGGATGGCGCACGTCTGCGTCGCGCGATGGAACAGCTGTCTGCCTGGCTCGGGCAGGCGGTCAAGGAAGGCCGTGATGCGTTGCGAGCGCTGCGAGGGCCGGGCGCTGGGCTCGACGATCTCGCCGCGGCGCTCAAGAAAGCTGCGGAAAGCACTCAGATCGATGGCGCGATGCAGATCAGGTGCGCGACGATCGGACAGGCGCGCGAGCTGCATCCGATCGTTGCTGACGAAGTCTATCGGATTGGTTATGAAGCCATCCGCAACGCATTCATGCATTCCGGCGCGGGCGCACTCGACATCGAAGTCACCTACGATGGCAATTTCAGGCTACGTGTCTCCGACGATGGCAAGGGCATTGCCGAGGAGGTCGGCCTAAAAGGAAAAGAGGACCACTTCGGCTTGCGCGGCATGCGCGAACGGGCCATGCACATAGGTGCTGAGCTGACAGTACACCGGCCACCGGGGGGCAAAGGGACCAGGGTAGAGCTGGTCGTCCCGGAGCGGGCTTTCTCGCGAAAGTAGTGGCCTGAAGAAAACTGCAGGTCGCTGGCTGCACAAAATCAGGTGCCGCCCTTCGAGCGCACTCCCTATTCTGCAAGGCGGCAGAAAGTGAGGTGTACGCATGGTTCGCTCACTTGGGTTGCAGCCCGCCGTCGACATGCCAACCACAGGCCTGGTCGCATTGACCGCCTCGATTGCGCACGAAGTGAACCAGCCCCTCGCGGGTATCATGCTCAACGCGAGCATCTGCCTGCAGATGCTGGCATCGGATCCTCCGAATCTCACCGGCGCCCGCGAAACCGCTCGACGCACGATACGCGATGCGAACCGCGCGACCGACGTGATCGCCAGGATGCGCTCGCTCTTTTCCAGGCAGCAGTCTTCATTCGGGCCCGTGGATCTGAATGATGCGGCGCACGAGGTGATTGCAAGATCCGAGGGCGCGCTGCGCCGAAACGACGTTAGCGTGCGCCCGCTGTTTGCAAGGGACCTGCCTGCGGTTACGGGTGACCGCGTGCAACTCGAGCAGGTGATCCATAACCTCCTGATGAATGCTGTCGACGCGATGAAGGATGTCGAACAACGCGCCAGGCGACTGGTCGTAACGACCGAGCTGGAGCGGGGTGGGGGCGTTCGACTCAGCGTGCAGGATAGTGGCGTTGGTATCGAGTCCACCGATCTGAACCGTATCTTCGAAGCGTTCTACACAACCAAGAATGACGGCATGGGCATCGGCCTGTTCGTCAGCCATTCCATCATCGAGAGCCACCGTGGCCGTTTGTGGGCGACTCGAAACGCTGATGCGGGTGTCACAGTTTCGTTTTCCTTACCGACCTCTGTTTGAGCTGGCGCCGGACTCGCAGGCTTGCTATACCGGGCGGCGACAGCAATGAGTTCAGCAACGCCTATTCGCATCCTGAGCATCGAGGATCACCCGGTCTTCTACGAGGGGCTGCGTCTGATCCTGGAGTCTCAGGCGGACATGGCGATCGTTGGTCACGGCACAAGCCTCGCCGCCGCCGTTTCTCAGTTCGGCGCTTCGCGGCCCGACATCGTACTGCTCGATTTGCGGCTGCCTGACGTGCAGGGGAGCGAGGGGGTACTTGCCGTTCGCAAGCAGTTTCCCGACGCCAGGGTCATTGTGCTCACGACTGTTGAACAGGATGGCGATATTCAGCACACCCTCCAGGCGGGAGCCTCAGCCTACGTACTCAAGAGCTCGCCGAGACAGGAAATCCTGGCCGCGATCCGCTCGGTTCACGCGGGACGCAAGCACATTTCCGGGCCAGTCGCGGCCCGCCTGGCCGAGCGGCTGGGCGAGGAAGAACTGACGCCACGCGAGCTTGAAGTGCTGGGTTACATTCGCGATGGCGCGCGCAACAAGCAGGTCGCCGACAAGCTCGGCATATCCGAGACGACGGTTAACTTCCATATCAAGAACATCGTCGAGAAATTGCAGGCCAAAGACCGTACGCACGCGCTGGTCATTGCGCTGCGGCGGGGCCTGCTGCCGATGTAAGCCGGGGCGTTGCCCCGTCACGCCTCCGTCCGCTTTTCCCGCACACCTGCAGAAATCTGCAGGTTCGCCGCTGCACAAATTCAGAGCGCCGCCGGCCGGCCGCGCCAGTAACGTAGCGGATATGCCGGAGCTCCTGGAACTGGTACTGCACGCGCACGGTGGCCTCGAACGCTGGCTGCAGATGCAGGCTATCGACGTCCGACTGTCGATTCTCGGATCGCTCTATGAGTTGAAAGGGTTTCCGGAAGGCTTGCCCGGCGTCGCCGCACGGCTGGATACGACGCGACCCGCTGTCACGATCCTGCCCTACCTGATCCCCAACGCGCGCGGCCGATTCACGCCCGAGCGCGTGTGGATAGAGGGCGCGGACGGTGAGATCGTCGATGAGCGGTCCTCACCGCGGCAGTCGTTCGCGCAGCACGGCCTGCGCACACCATGGGACCAGCTGCAGCGCCTGTATTTCACGGGGTACACCGTCTGGAATGCCCTGGCCATTCCGTTTCTGCTCGCAAGCTCACGCATGCGTTGCGAGGAAATCGAGGAGCATCGTGAGAATGGCGATACGTGGCGACGCCTGCGAGTGACATTCCCGCCGGAAGTGCCGACCCACAGCACCGAGCAGACACTGTACTTCGATCAAGAGGGCAGGTTGCGGCGGTTGGACTACACGATCGACATCGCTGGCGCGACGGTTGCGCATTACTGCGACGGACATGCGACCGTTTCGGGTCTCCTCTTTCCGACCTCACATCGAGTGGTGCGTCGTTCGAGCGCTGGCCTGCAGGTCTCGAAACCTGCGGACGTACTTCTCCAGCTCCAGTTCTATAACTTCGCCGTCTGGTAGTGGATGACGCACACCAATGTGCCTGCCATCTCTACTCGTGAGCAAAGGGGGCTATTCGAAATGCGCGCGCTGAATACATCTGCCTCCGTACGGAGGTCCTCGCTGCCGCCGGGCAATGCCCCAATTGCTACTCCCGTCGTGTTCGTCGTCGATGATGACGTCTCCGTACGTGAGTCGCTTGAGTGCCTGATTGCGGGCGCGGGCTTGCGAGCGGACGTCTTTGCGTCTGCGGAGGCATTTCTCGATCGGCCGCGGCAGACTTGGCCTGGCTGCGTCGTGCTCGATCTGGATCTGCCGGACCTGAACGGTCTCGAAGTGCAGCAGCGCATCGCCGATCGCACCGATTTGCCCGTGATCTTCATCACGGGTCATGGCGACATCCCCACGACCGTCCGGGCAATGAAGGCTGGCGCCATCGAATTCCTCACCAAGCCGTTTGTCGCGGCAGAGATCATGGAGAAAATTCGCTATGCGCTGGCTCGCAGCCAGGCCTGCCAAGGTGCCGCCGCACTATTGCGGGTGCTAGGCCATCGCTACCTGTCACTGACCAGCCGCGAGCGCGAGGTGATGGCGCTCGTGGTTCGCGGTTACCTGAATAAGCAGGTGGCAGGCGAGCTTGGCATCAGTGAAATCACAGTGAAGGCGCACCGTGGCCGGGTGATGCGCAAGATGCACGCCGATTCCCTTCCCGAGCTGGTAAACATGGCTGCGCGCCTCGGGCAGGCCACTGCGGGCAGCGAGTAGGAATTCATTTTTTCGCCCCCCGGGTCGCGTGGGCGTCGGTGCAGCGACGAAAAGAGTTTCGGCGCCATTTTCGAGGAAATGCAGGATAGCCTCCCGGCGGCGAACGGGCCACGCTGTGGCCCATGGCTGCAGCGCATTTCCTGAAGACGCGCGTTTCGCCTGAGACGAAACAACTGGCTCGCGCCGCGGCCCAGCATCGGCTGTTGACGGAATCCATCTGGCTACGGCAACGCGTTCTCGACGCCTTGAGAGCCGGTCCAGGCGGGAGGCCTACTCCACCTATCCCATCGCAAGAGGGGAGGAACGCCGGCGACCGGGACCGGCGGCTCTACGTCCGCACGAGCCGGGACGATCGGTTGCTGTTGGATGAGCGAGCCGCGGCAAGGGGTATGGCCCCTGCGACGTACGTCTCCTTGCTCCTACGGGCGCATCTTCGTCGCTTGCAGCCTCTCCCCAAGGAAGAACTGATGGCGTTGAAGAGAAGCGTGGCGGAGCTCGGCGCCATTGGCAGAAACCTCAACCAGCTGGCCAGGGCAGCGAACAGCAAGGGAGAGTTTGTCGGGCCACCGAGGGAAGAGCTGCGAGCCCTCATTAGAGTCTGTGAGGCGCTGCGGGACAACGTGAAAGGGCTAATCAAAACTAACGTAAGAAGCTGGGAGCTGGGATATGTCGAAGCTCAGTCGCCATCCGAGCGCAGGCGGACCACTTCTTGACATCGCGAGCTACGCGCGGCGTGGGACCGGCCGGCGCGACCGGCTTTCGGCCGAAGAGATCGCTCACATCTCGAGAACCGTCCGACGCGCACCCGAGGTCGTCGTGAAAGTACTGACGAAAGGCTCAAACGACATCAAGTCAGTTGCCAAACACGTTGGATACATCGGGCGTCTCGGGGAGCTTGCTATCGAAACGGATGATGGCGAGCAACTGAAGGGCAGAGGTGTCGGTATGCGATTGGCAGAAGATTGGGATCTGGACTTGGACGACACACGATCCGGCGGCAAGGCGAGTCGTGGGCGGAAGCCGAAACTCGTGCATAAGCTGATGCTCAGCATGCCCGCTGGGACGCCACCGAATGGCCTGCTCGCGGCTGCAAGAAACTTCCTCCGCGAAGAGTTCGCATTAAAGCATCGGTACGTATTCGCGTTGCATACCGACGAGCCACATCCCCATGTGCATGTGGTCGTCAAAGCCGTCAGTGAACAAGGCCTGAGGCTGCACATCCGCAAGGCGACCTTGCGGGAGTGGCGACGAGAGTTTGCGCGGCACTTGAGGGAGCAGGGTATCTCAGCCAATGCGACGGATAGATCGGTGCGTGGTCAGACAAAGGGCCACAAGCTCGATGGAATCTATCGGGCGATGAAATACCCCCAGCGCGGCTCGACTCATATGCGGGGACGAGCGAATGACGTCGCTGCTCAGCTCGCGAGCGGAGGTCTACGGGTGGGAGCGGGCAAGTCGAAGTTGCTGGAGACGCGAAGCAAAGTTGAGCGAGGCTGGCAAGCAATCGCCGAGGTCCTTGCCCAACACGGTCAGGCGACACTTTCCAGTGACGTGCAACGGTTCCTGCATGAGATGCCGCCCGTGCGGACTGAAAACGAGCAGATTGCCGTAGAAATCAAGGAGCGCGCCAAGATCGTCAAGATAAGAGAGATGAACGCACGTTGATCCTCAAGAACGAGCAGACGGTTAGGACGCTGGCTACTGAACGATTAGAATTTGTGGATGGCGAGACGCACTACGACGCGAGGACCTGCCGCGACGATCAGGGCCATACTGCGCAAACTCAAGCCCACCGGCGCCGAAGGCTTTGAGGGACTGATCGCGACAGTTCTGACTGAAATTACTGGCACGCAGTTTCGGCTCGCCGGAAGCGGCTCGCAGTTCGGAGTCGATGGCCGCGCAGCCTACGAGCTGGATGGGATCGCCTTTGAAGGAAAGCGATATGACGGCGACATTCCGCGCAGTGAGGTCCTAACCAAGATCATGGATCTAGCCATCTCGGATGATGGCGAGATCGATCTTTGGATACTCGCGGCAACGACGCCCGTGAAAGCACAGCTGGCAAGCGACGTGCGCCGTGCAGCCGAGGAGCATGGCATCGCGACGCTCATCCTCGACTGGAGCGCAACCGGGATGCCACCGCTGGCAGTGGCGTTAGCCCTTGGCGCGGCGAGCGCGGAACAGTTTTTGGCCGCGAATCTCAAGTCCCAGGCCGACGTCTCGGCTGCAGGTCGCGCGCTTCAAGCGCTGCTCGGAGAGCAAGGATTCAGGGATCATGCTGCGCGGCTTCGAGCCGAACTTGAGCAGCCCACCATCGGGGCTGAGCTCGCGCAAAGGGCAAATGTGGAATGGCTGCAGCGCACGTTCTCGAGCAGGGAAGTGGCGAAGCGCTTCTTTGGACAACCACTTGCACCGGGCGACTCCCGAGCAGGCGCAGTGAGCGCGCGGCGCGAGTTGGTCGGGCAACTTGGTACTTTGATGGCCGCCAAGCCCGATGGTCGGACGGTTGTGGTGCTGGGAGAAGAAGGCAACGGCAAATCCTGGCTGGTGGCCTCAAGTTGGTTGGCGTTGATCGATAAACCACTAATGGCCGTCTTCACGGCCGACGATTTCGTCAACACGCACGCAGGAGGTGACCTTGTAGACGCGTTGATTGGCAAGCTCGTTGCGCAGACAGGCGGTCGCCGCTCACCAGCGGTAGATAAGCGATGGCGACGCAGATTGACGCGATGGAGCAGTGCGCCGACACCAATCGCGCCCCGTCTGCTCGTCGTCATCGACGGTCTGAATCAGCGTCCAGGGATCGACTGGGGGCGACTCATAGAAGCGTTCGGAGGTCAGCTGTCCCAGATCGGTGGCGTGCTGCTCATCACAACCCGCACCGCCTACTACGAGGCTGCTATCAGACGGCGGGTGAGCTCAGGAGTGACGGAAGTGCGGGTTGCCGGGTGGACCACGGCAGAACGGGATGCAATTCTCGTCCAGCAGGGGATACGGCCCGCTGACTTGCGTGAATCCGTCGCTAGTTCGCTCCTAAATCCACGTCTGCTCGGAATCGCGCTTGAGCTGCTGCAAGCCAGCGACATCCAGACGCTGGAACAGCTGAATGTCGGCCGGCTGTGGTTCGAGCATATGCGGGCGCAAGAACGCGACGCAGCTTCGCCGCGGCCGGCGTTCGAGTTTGCGCGCACATTACGGACGCACGCTGAGGAGATACTGAAGCATGCCGGCGCGCAACACCTGGAAGAAATCAACGTTTTCGAGGGCGGCGTTGAAGCAGTCGCGGATGGCCGGTTCTTCGTTCCACTGAGCGACGACCCAAGCCGCTACCGCATAGATGTGAACGGACTGCCGATCGCGATGGGATTTGCGATCTTGGATCAGCTCCGGAGTGCGCGCCGGGGTGGTCACGACCTTGCAAGCGTGCTTGATAGCAAGGTTGAGCCCGTTCGCGCTCTCGACATGACTGCACACGTCATCCTCGCCGCACTGACCATCGCGTGCCTCGATGTGAGTGTCCCGGGAGAGCTCGGGGCGGCGATCCTAAAAGCATTCACCCAACTGCAGAATCCAGATGAAAAGGAGTTCCCTGCTTTCGCAGCTCTCGCACGACGGCGTCCACGGGTGTTTATTCAGGTTGCACATGACCTGAGCCTCGCAGACGAGCACGCGCCTAACTTCGACTGGGTAGAAGCGGGATTGCACCAGGCAAAGAACGACGACGGCGTATGGGTGACCGTGGTCACGGCGCTGCAGGACTGGCTAAGCTATTTCTCACTGGCACCCGAACGCAGCATGCATTTGCATCCCGTGCGTGATCCAAAGGAGAAGGTGGAGGAAGAGCGAGTCAGGAGGAAGCAAGAAATCGATGCACGATTGGACTCGCTATCTGAGCGTGAAACATCATTTCTAGGCACCCTCCTCCGACGCGATGATGGCGACCTCAGCCGTTTGGCCCGTCTCGCGCTCAGGATCGCGGCGGGAAAGCCCCTCGCACCGCTTGTGCCGGCTCTTGCACGCTGGACCTTTTCCAGCGCGCTGAACTCCGATCACCGAGCGCCTTACCCGGAATTCACTCATCTCGTGCGCTTCAATCGACACGACTGGGTCGAGGCGCGCAGTGAGATTCTTCGTGCGTGCCGTGTGTTCGATTGGCCAGAAGTATCCCGCACGGGAAAGTGGGCGCTCGTCAATCTGCTTGAGTCCACAGGTGAGACCGAGGATGCTATCCGCGCCAAGCAGGTTCGAGAGCCCCTCGTCGCTGCGCGAGATCGTCCAAGAAGTTGGCGATTGGTCGAGAACTACTGCGCAACCGATCCTTGCGATCCAAAGTCTACGAAGCCTGACAATGTGCGTGGCACATCGGAACGCTATGCGGCCATCGATGTGACAAAGTTAAGGCTCGGACTGAGTCAGGCGAACGAGGATCACTTCTTCTCGATGGCCCGGCCAGGCATGGCACGCTTCGAGCCTGGCGTGTGTATACGCAAGCACCGCGAACTGATTGTTCATGTTGGATGCAGGTCTGGATTGCCTCTGAGGCAGGGTCTTTTCGAGACGCACGACCACAACGCATTGGTGCGTGCTGAAAATGCGACCAGCCTTCTTGCGCGGCGCAAGGCAGTGGCGTTGGGCGAAGCTGGCGACTTTGCAGAGAACGACGCCTGGATAGTCGGGCAATACTGCCTACTACTTTCGTTTCCGCTGCTGAGTGCGGAAGAGCAAATCCGGGAATTGCTTTGCAGGAACGCTGGCGAAGTCATTCTTCTCGACTTGATGGATGTGTTGAAGCCGCTGGATGCCTTGACGTTCGAAGAGTTGCTTGAGGGGGCCTGCCGGAACGGAGACGATCGTGCGCAGTTCATAGCGCTCGCGTTTGCAGCCAATAGCCGGACACCAATTTCTTCTGGCGCCCGGAAGCACGTTGCGGCGTTGGTGCGCTCACCAGTCGAGAAGGTACGTACGGCGGCGTTAGGATTGGTCGCAGCGAGTAAGGATGTTGAGCTGAACCACGCGGTTATTGACAGTGGCTGGAAGGCCCCTGCAACAGAAGCTGAACACCAGACGCACGAATCGTGGTACGGATCCAGCGTCCTGCTTGATTCTGCGGAACGTGGGCTCCTCGGACATGCCGCAGCGTTCGAGCGCTTGGCTCCGCAGCTCTTCGGGCGAGCAGCGACGAAGTTGGCGCCTGAGGTCGTGCGCGCAATCGCGCAACGAATTCATACTTCGATCTGTTGTGCTGCAGGCCTTTCCATCGACATAGCGGTCCCCGAGATTGAAATGCGGGAGCATGGCGATGTTGCATCGCCGATGATCTATTCCATGTCGGAGCGACCGAGACGAGTGAATGATCCTGCCGAGGCGTTCAAGCGCATGTTTGAAAGCAACGAAGCCCGGGAACAGCGCCAGGAGCGCCTGCTGCAGGCCTTCAACACATTCCGTGCGCAGCTCACGCAAAGCAAGGCGGAGATCATTCTCAACCGTTTCCAGCTCGCTGAGTTCGATGCGATTGCAGCCTCTGACCGCAACCTGGCTGAGCGGTGGTATCAGTTGTTTATTGATCTGCCGGCCGGACGTCGGGCAGGCATTCATAACCTGGGCCTTCTCCTCGCACACGCGCTCGCACAATGGGACGCAAAAAAAGCGTTGCACCTCTTCCGGATTCTCGAAAGCGATTTTGCTGTCGTCCGCACTACCGAGGGGCATGCGGCGATACCTCTGTCGATTATCGCTCCTTGGTCTGCGCAGGGAGACGCAGAGCTCGATGATTTGCGACGTGCGCGCTTGGATCGCGCAGCGACCGACTACGAGATCGGAATGGAGGTGATTGGAGCGCTGCGGGTCAAGAAGCAATTAGCCCTTGAGCGCTACGTTGAGGCACGCAGTGAGAGTGGACATCCGGCAGCGATCGCCCGGGCACTGATGGTCGCGGGCCTCTCGGATTCGAACCCGTTCAATGACCGTATGTTAGCCCGATTTGAGAGTTCTGCAGGCTTTATTGGCCGGACGCGCAAGGCAGCGCTATATGCGTACGAGCGTAACGCGTGGGCCCACCATTGGTACAGCGAGATGATTCGGACGCAGGATCGCGACGAGTTCTGGAGGTGTTCAGTTCTTTTTTCCAAGGTTGTTGACGGCCGCTTCGACATATGGGACTTGTCAATCCAGGAACCGGGCGAGCCGTTTCGTCTTTTCTGGCCGAGCGTCGAGGATCAGCTGCGATACCGGTTTGAGCGGTGGCAAAACCTACGCAGGAAGAAGCTCTTCGGGCAGGATGCGCCCGCGAAGCTTTTCCTAGATGCGGTGGGCTAGTTTCAATGTCGGCAAACTGGGTTGCGAATGCTGCCCCCCGACGTCCCCCCGGCGGCCATCGACGATGGCCCCCCGGCAAGACGTCGGAGAAATTTCCTCAACGAAATGAATGGTCGGGGTGACAGGATTTGAACCTGCGACCTATACGTCCCGAACGTAGCGCTCTACCAGGCTGAGCTACACCCCGAAGTGCACTCCCACAAAAGTTTGGCTCAAAGCAGCCAATACTTTTGTGGGGCCCCGCAAGACAAAGACTAAACGAAAGACACCGGCGCGGCTCTCAGTGGCTTCGGTCGACGGCGAAGACGGCGAGCGTTCGCAGCGCGCGCGTGTAGTCGGAGTCGGGAACCGGCTGGAGTGCCGCAAGAGCCTTGTCCGCCTCGGCTTTTGCGAGGCGCGCAGTGTACTCAAGCCCCCCAGTGGCTTCAATCGCGGCCGTGATTCGCCGCAATTCACTCAATCCGCCCTGCTCGATGGCGAGCCGGATCAGTTCTCGCTGCTCGGGTGTCCCGCGCCGCAGCGCGTGGATCAGTGGCAGGGTGGGTTTCCCCTCCGCCAGGTCGTCACCGAGGTTCTTTCCTCTTTCCTCCGGTGTGCCGCGATAGTCGAGCACATCGTCAATGAGCTGGAAGGCCACGCCCAGGTGGCGTCCATATAGAGAAAGAGCCTGGCGTTGAGCAGCCGGCACCTGGGCCAGGGCGCCGGCGACGTCCGTGCCGGCCTCGAACAGCCGGGCAGTTTTGCGGTAAATGACCGCCAGGTAGCGTTCTTCCGTCGTATCCGGGTCATGGGCGTTGAGCAGCTGCAGGACTTCGCCCTCGGCGATCGTGTTGGTGGCATCGGCCATGATCCGCATGATGTCCAGCGACCCGAGCCCGGCCATCATCTGGAAGGCGCGCGAATACAGGAAATCCCCGACCAGGACGCTGGTTTCATTGCCCCAGACCTCGTTGGCCGTGTCCTGTCCCCGGCGTAACGAGGAGCCATCCACGACGTCATCGTGCAGAAGCGTCGCCGTATGGATGAACTCGAGAATGGCTGCAGCCTCGATGTGCCCCTGGCCGCGATACCCTGCGGCCCGGGCAGCCAGCAGGACGAGCAGGGGGCGGAGCCGCTTGCCGCCGCTCTCGATGATGTAGGTGGCCACCTGGTCCACCAGGGCGACCTCGCTCTTGAGCCGGGCGCGGATCACTGCATCCACGGCCTGCAGGTCGTCGCTCACCAGCTTGCGGACGTCGTCGATATTCCGGTCGAGATTCATGGGGTTGGGCGAGGCCGCGGGAGCGCGCATGGTAGCCGCAAAGCGTTTGACCCGCCAGCACCTAACCTTTAGAATTCACGGCCTTTTTTGACCCGGCAGCTAACGGGCTCCCGGTGCGTACCAACGAAGATTCTTCCCAGTGCCCGCGCAGCGGCTCCGGGGAGGATCTCCCTGACGGAGAGATTCCATGTTTGCGGTGATCGCGACGGGCGGCAAGCAGTATCGCGTGCAGGAAGGCAGCGTATTGAAGATCGAGAAGCTCACAGCGGAAGCAGGTGCCTCCGTCGAGTTTGACCAGGTGCTCCTGGTGGGCGAGGGCGCTTCAGTGAAGCTGGGCTCGCCATTCATCACCGGGGGCAAGGTCGTCGCCACGGTGCAGTCGCACGGCAAGGGCGACAAGGTGCGCATCGTGAAATTCCGGCGGCGCAAGCACTACAAGCGCGAAAAGACGCATCGCCAGCCGTACACCGAGATCAAGGTCACGAGCATCAGCGGCTGACCCTAATTCACGAGGAACAGTTTCATGGCACACAAGAAAGCAGGCGGCAGTACCCGTAACGGCCGCGACTCCGAAAGCAAGCGTCTTGGCGTAAAGCGCTTCGGCGGCGAGCAGGTCGTTGCAGGCAACATCATCGTTCGCCAGCGCGGCACGCAGTGGCATCCCGGCACCAACGTCGGCCTCGGCACCGATCACACGATCTATGCCAAGGCGGACGGCCGCGTGGAATTCAAAGTCCGCGGCAAGGCCCGGCACACGTACGTCAACGTCGTCACCGCCAAGGAATAACACCCCTTCGACCGTCGATGCCCGGCTTCGCGTCGAGACGGTTCACGCTATGAAGTTCGTCGATGAAGCCACGGTCCGCGTCCAGGCGGGTAACGGTGGCCGGGGCAGCGTCAGCTTCCGCCGCGAAAAATTCGTTCCCTTTGGCGGTCCCGATGGCGGCGATGGCGGCAATGGCGCCAGCGTCTACCTGCGCGCGGCCGCCGGCATCAACACGCTCGCCGACTTCCGCATCTCGCGCACGTATCGTGGACCTCATGGCGAACCGGGTGGCAGCCGTGACTGCACGGGACGCGGTGGAGAAGATCTCTACGTTTCCGTTCCTGTCGGCACGGTGATCCAGGACGCCGATACCGGTGAAACGCTCGGTGACCTCACTGCCGTGGGCGATGCCGTCATCGTGGCCCGAGGCGGCAAGGGCGGCTGGGGCAATACGCGTTTCAAGAGCAGTCGCAATCGCACACCGCGGAAAGCAGGGCCGGGCCTGCCGGGCGAGAAGCGGGCATTGAAGCTCGAGCTCAAGCTCATCGCCGATGTTGGCTTGCTCGGTTTACCCAACGCCGGGAAATCCACGCTGATCCGCTCCGTTTCAGCCGCACGACCGAAGGTCGCGGATTACCCATTCACGACCTTGCATCCAAACCTGGGCGTCGTCTCCGTGGGAGCGCATCGCAGCTTCGTCATGGCAGACATTCCAGGTCTGATCGAAGGTGCCGCGGAGGGTGCCGGTCTCGGCATTCGCTTTTTGAAGCACCTGCAACGCACCGGGTTGCTGCTGCACCTGGTCGATATCGCGCCACCGGATCCCGACGCGGATCCCGTAAGGGACGCGCGCGCGATCGTGAGCGAATTGAAGAAGTTCAGCCCGGAGCTCGCCGCAAAGGATCGCTGGCTGGTGCTGAACAAGATCGACCTGCTGTCGCCGGAGGAACGCGACCAGCGCTGTGCGGAGATCGTCAAGCGCCTGCGCTGGAAGGGCCCCGTGTTACGCATCTCCGGAGCAACGGGCGAAGGCACGGCGGAGCTCACGCAGCGGGTGATGAAGCACATAGAAGAGAGAGCAGAAGAAAGGGCTGCACAGGAATCAGTCTCCGAACAGGAAGAGTAGGCAGAGAACGCAGGAGGAAGGCCATGGGCCCTGTCCGCTACGCTTACGCGCTCGTCTACGCAGTCATCGGCGCAATTCTCGTCGCATGCGCACAGCCGCAGCCCGTCGCGAAGGGCAAGGGTCAAGACGCAGCCGCGACACTTGCAGGCGCCACGGTTCTCGAAGCACGGCGCGTCTACATCGACCCTTCCACGCCTCCCATCGACAACGCCATCATCGTGATGCGGAGTGGCAAGGTCGTGTCGGTCGGGTCCGTCGCAACACTCGCTCCGGGCCATCGGCTGCCGAAAGGTCATTGCGCCGGCGGTGTCGTGACGGCCGGATTCCACAACAATCACGTGCACTTCACCGAGTCGAAGTTCGAGGATGCCGCCGCACAACCGGGCGGCGATCTCGGGCAGCACGTCGAGCGGATGCTGACGTCTTACGGTTTCACGACCGTGACCGACGTGGGCTCGGATGTCGAGAACACCGTTGCCTTGCGAAAGCGCATCGAGAGCGGCGAAGTGGCGGGGCCGCGCATTCTCACGGCGGGCTGGCCGCAGTACCCGCACAACGGAATTCCGTTTTACCTGGCGGATCTGCCGCCCGCGTTTCTCGCGCAGCTGCGTCAGTCCGAAAGCGCCATCGAAGCCTCTCGCAACGTCGTCGACAACCTCGGCCGGGGAGCGGACGCGACCAAGCTGTTCGTCGCGACACCGCAGCGCGGCGGCAAGATCGCTCGCATGGATCCCGCGGTGATTCGAGCCGCCGTGCAGGAAACTCACCAGCGAGGGCACCTGGTATTCGCGCACCCCACCGACAACGCAGGTCTTCGCGCAGCCCTGGATGCTGGGGTCGACGTGATCGTGCACACCACGCTCGAGCTCGGACCGACCAAGTGGGAGCCAGCGGTCGTCAAGGACATGGTGTCCGCGAAGATGGGTGTCGTCCCCACGCTTCAACTCTGGGGATACGAGCTGAAGAAGACGACGCTGGCTGAACGCATAGTGCAACTCGCCATTGCTGATGCAGTAGAAGAAGTGCGGGTGTTTTCGCAGGCCGGTGGGCAAGTGCTCTTCGGTACGGACGTCGGCTATATGACGGACTACAACCCGGCCGAGGAGTACGCACTCATGTCGCGTGCCGGCCTCTCCGCGATGCAAATCCTCGCGTCGTTGACGACTGCGCCCGCGACACGCTGGAACGAAGGCGCCCGGCGCGGCGCGCTGCGGGCCGGCATGGATGCGGACCTGGTGGTGCTCGAGGGAGACCCGGCGGACGATGCGAGCCACTTCGCGCGAGTGAAGTGCACCTTCCGCGGCGGGGAACTGCTCTACAGTTCCGCGGGCAGGAACGCGGGGCTTCGATAACGAAAAAACCGGCCAGCGGCCGGTTTTCTCTGCAAACCCTATCGTGTTCGACAGGGCTTACTGCATGGAGCGAATGCGCTGCGCGAGACGGCTCTTGTGCCGCGCTGCCTTGTTACGGTGGATCATTCCCTTGCTGACCATGGCGTCGATCACGGGTACAGCCTCGTTATAAGAAGTCTCGGCGCGCTGCTTCTCGCCCGACCCGATGGCCAGCACCACGTCGCGGATGGCGCTGCGCATCTTGGAAGAGGCCTGCACGTTGTTGCCCCGGCGCTTGACGGCCTGGCGGGCGGCTTTTTCGGCTGACTTGGTATTGGCCAAGGGAATGGTCCTGCGATTTGGGCGATTCGAAAGGCCGCGTAGTCTGCTGACAGGCAGTGCGAAAGTCAATGTCGGAATGAGGTGTCGTTTCGCGCGTAAGTCCGCAAAAAGAATATGATTTCAGGCTATAGTCCCGCCATGCAGCCGGCGGCCCTCCCGTGAGCGTCTTCCGCAACACCACGATCGTGGGCGCGAACACTTTCCTGTCGCGCGTCTCGGGGATGGTGCGCGACATGGTCTATTCGCAGGTCTTCGGGGCTGGCGCTTTCATGGACGCGTTCTTCGTCGCGTTCAAGATCCCCAACTTCCTGCGCCGGCTGTCTGCCGAGGGCGCCTTCTCGCAGGCCTTCGTACCTGTCGTATCCGAGTACAAGCACACGCGCGGCCAGGCGGAAGTGCGCGAGCTCGTTGGCGGAGTCGCCGGCACATTCGGCGTGATCCTTTTTTTCGCGACACTCCTGGGCGTCATCGGTGCGCCGGTGCTCATCTTCCTGTTCGGGTTCGGCTTTCGCGGCGACGCGCGTTTCGACATGGCCGTCGAGATGCTGCATTGGACATTTCCCTACTTGTTTTTCATCTCGCTGGTGTCCCTCTGCAGCGGCGTGCTGAACAGTTACGGACGTTTCGGCGCGCCTTCTTTCACGCCCGTCCTGCTCAACGCGGTGATGATTCTCTTTTCCCTGTTCGTGGCGCCGGGCACGCGCAATCCGGGCCTGTGGCTCGCCATCGGCGTGTTCGTGGCTGGCTTCGTGCAGCTCCTGTTCCTGTGGCCGTTCATGACCCGGCTGGGCGTGGTGGGCATGCCGAAATGGCACTGGACGCATGAGGGCGTGCGAAGAATTGCGCGCCTGATGCTGCCGGGAATTTTTGGATCTTCGGTCGCGCAGGTGAGCCTGTTGCTCGATTCCGCGGTCGCGTCGCTGCTCGCGGCTGGCAGCGTTTCGTGGCTCTATTACGCAGATCGGCTGGTCGAATTCCCAATGGGCGTGCTCGCGGTGGCGCTCGGGACCGTCATTCTGCCCGGCTTGTCGACCCATCATGCCGCCAAGGCGCCGGAGCGTTTCGCGGCCACGCTGGACTGGGCAGTGCGCATCATCGTTCTCCTGGTAACGCCTGCGGCAGTCGGTCTTTTCGTACTCGCTGGTCCGCTCGTTGCAACGATCTACGGCTATGGCAAGTTCGACGATGAGGACATCGTCATGACGACGTACGCGCTGATGGCGTACTCCCTGGGCTTGATGGGCTTCAGCTTGGTGAAAGTGCTCGCACCCGGCTACTTCGCACGTCAGGACGCGACGACGCCCGTGCGGATAGGCATGTTGGCATTCGGGGTAAACATGGCGTTCAACCTCGGCGTCGTTCTGCCAGCAGCAAAGATTTTTCACGTGCCAGCGCCGCATGCACTGCTGGCCTTGTCCACGGGCCTATCGGCCATCCTTAACTCCACGCTTCTATTGCGAGGCCTGAAGAAGGAAGGTATCTATCGAGCTGCACCGGGTTGGGGCGGCTACGCCACTCGTATTCTTCTGGCCGTCGCAGCTATGGCTGGCACGGTCTGGTGGATTGCGGGCGACATGCAACGCTGGCTTGCCATGGACGCGCTCGCACGAGCCACCCGGTTGGCTATCTGCATCGTCGCCGGCGGGGCCGTCTATTTCGGGCTCCTGTGGATCATGGGCCTGCGATGGGGCGAGTTCCGGCGCGGCAAGGCGGGGTGAGCCACCCGCCCGAGATGATGGATAATAGGTCCGTCGCCGAATCCCCTTGCGCCATGGAACTCATCCGCGGGCTCCACAACGTGCGGGCCGCGCACCGCGGCGCTGCGATCACCATCGGCACGTTCGATGGCGTGCACGTCGGGCACCAGGAAATGATCCGGCGCCTGCGAGAGCAGGCACGCCAGCTCGGTGTCGCGGCCACGGTACTCACGTTCGAGCCGACGCCGCGTGAATACCTGGATCCGGCGCGGGCGCCGGCTCGGCTGACGACGCTCCGAGAGCGCCTGCCGCTGCTGGATCGGGCGGGCGCGGATTACTGCCTGCTGATGCGATTCGACGAGCACTTGCGGACGGTCCGCGGTGCCGAGTTCGTCGAAAGACTACTGGTAGCCCGGCTGGGCGTGCGCCACGTCCTCGTCGGGCACGACTTTCGCTTCGGATACAAGGGCGAAGCCGATGCCGAAGCCTTGCGCCGGGCATCGACTACGAGTGGATTCACGCTTGATGTCATGCCTCCCGTCACCATCGACGGTGAGCGGGTCAGTTCCAGTGGCGTGCGTGCATTACTCGCCGCGAGGCAGCTGGATCGTGCGGCAGCCCTGCTCGGGCGGCCGTATACGATGCGCGGCAAGGTGATTGTGGGCGAGCGGCTCGGACGTCAGGTTGGGTATCCCACCGCGAACATGCGGATCGATCGCCGCGCGACGCCGCTGACCGGCATCTACGCGGTTCGCGTGCGCGGCGCTGCCGAGGCCGCGCTGCCGGGAGTGGCCAGCCTGGGCACGCGGCCGACCGTGGATGGGCGTGGACTGTTGTTGGAGGCGCACATTTTCGATTTCGACGCCGACCTGTATGGTCGGCGGCTCGAAGTGGAGTTTGCGGCCTACCTGCGGGAAGAGATCCGCTTTGCCAGTGTCGAGGCGCTGGTGGAGCAAATGCACGACGACGCAGCGCGAGCACGTGCCGCGCTGGCTGCGTCGTGAGTTGAGAGAGAGGACACGATGGCGAGGGACTACAAGCAAACGATCAACCTGCCCAGGACGGACTTCCCGATGAAGGCCAACCTGGCACAACGCGAGCCGGAGATGCTGGCCGTGTGGCAGCAGCGTGACGTGTACGGAAAGTTGCGTCGCATTGCCCAGGGCAGGCCCGCGTTCGTGCTTGCCGATGGGCCTCCGTATGCAAACGGTGCCATTCACCTCGGTCATGCCGTGAACAAGGTGCTCAAGGACATCGTGGTGAAGTCGCGCACGCTGGATGGCTTCGATGCACCGTACGTGCCCGGCTGGGACTGCCATGGCCTGCCGATCGAACACCAGGTGGAAAAGAAGTTCGGCCGCGTCGGACAGAAGCTCGACGCGCGCGCCTTCCGCGCGGCGTGTCGCGAGTATGCGAGCTCGCAAGTGGATTCGCAGCGCCAGGATTTCATCCGGCTCGGTGTGCTCGGCGACTGGGATCGCCCATACCTCACCATGGCGCCGCAGTACGAAGCGGAGCAGCTGCTGGCGTTTGCGCAGATCATCCGCAACGGTCACGTCTACAAGGGCTACAAGCCCGTGTACTGGTGCCTCGACTGTCGCTCGGCACTCGCCGAGGCGGAAGTCGAATACGAAGAGAAAACTTCGCCCGCGATCGATGTGCGTTTCCCCGTCGCCGACGCGCGCGATCTCGAGCGCCGGTTGGCAATCGAAGCCGGCATGCTCGGAGTCCTGCCCGTATCGCTTGCGATCTGGACGACGACTCCGTGGACGTTGCCCGCCAACCAGGCCGTCGCGCTGCACGCGGATTTCAGCTACTCGCTGCTGGAGCTGCAGACACCGAAGGGCGTGGAATACGTCATGGCGGCCACCGAGCTGGTGCCCGCAGTCACCAGGCGTTGGGGGTTCGAGCGCTACACAGATATTGCGCAGGCGACCGGCAAGGCGCTGGAAGGTCTCAAGCTCGCGCACCCGTTCTACGAGCGGCAGGTGCCCGTGGTGCTTGCCGAGCATGTCACGCTCGATGCAGGCACAGGCGCGGTGCATACGGCGCCGGGTCACGGACACGAGGACTTCGCGCTCGGCGTCCAATACAAGCTGCCGCTCGAGAATCCGGTCGGGCCCGACGGGCGCTTCCTCGAGAACACGCCGATGTTTGCCGGCGAAGTCGTATGGGCGGCGAACGACCACATCATTCGCGTGCTCGAGGAAAAGGGCCGACTGCTGAAGCACGAGCCCTTCCGTCACAGCTACCCGCATTGCTGGCGTCACAAGTCGCCGTTGATCTTTCGCGCGACGCCGCAGTGGTTCATCAGCATGGAGCAGGCGGGACTACGCAAGGACGCGCTGGAGGCAATCGGCAAGGTGCAGTGGATGCCGGACTGGGGCGAGCAGCGCATCCACGGCATGATCGAAAACAGGCCCGACTGGTGCGTGTCACGTCAGCGTACGTGGGGCGTACCCATTCCGCTGTTCGTGTACAAGAAGACCGGTGAACTGCATCCGCGCACGGAAGAGCTCGTGCAACTCGTGGCGAAGCGCGTCGCCGCCGATGGTATCGACGCATGGTTCGACCTGGATGCGGGCGAGCTGCTCGGCACCGAAAGCTCCGACTACGACAAGGTCGGTGACGTGATGGATGTCTGGATGGATTCCGGCCTCATGCATCACTGCGTCTCGCAGCTGCGTCCCGAGATCGCCGTGCCGGCCGACCTCTATCTCGAAGGCTCGGACCAGCATCGCGGCTGGTTCCACAGCTCGTTGCTCACGTCCGTCGCCCAGCACGAACGCGCTCCCTATAAGGCGGTGCTCACGCACGGATTCACCGTGGACGAGAAGGGCCGCAAGATGTCGAAGTCGCTCGGCAACGTGATCGTGCCGCAGAAGGTCATCGGCACGCTCGGCGCCGACGTGCTGCGCCTGTGGGTCGCGGCGACGGACTACAGCAATGAGATGAGCGTCTCGGACGAAATTCTCAAGCGCATGGCCGATTCCTACCGGCGCATCCGCAACACCGCCCGCTTCCTGCTCGGCAATCTCGACGGCTTCGATGCGAATCGCTCTGCGGTGCCCATGGACCAGCTGCTGGCGCTGGACCGCTGGGCGCTCGAGCGCACGACGCAATTGCAGGCCGAAGTCATCGATGCCTATCGCAGGTACCAGTTCCACGTCATCTACCAGAAAGTGCACAACTTCTGCGTGGTGGATCTCGGCGGCTTCTATCTCGACGTGATCAAGGATCGCCTCTACACGTTGCCGGTCGATCATCCCGCCCGGCGTTCGGCGCAGACGGTGCTCTACTGGATGGCGGAGGCCATGGTGCGCTGGCTGGCACCGATCTTGAGCTTCACGGCGGAAGAGATCTGGAGCTATCTGCCCGGCGAGCGGACGGAGTCCGTTTTCCATTCCACGTGGGCACCGCTGCCGCAGCTCGCCAAGGGCGCCACTCCGATCGATTGGGATGCGCTCATCAACCTTCGCAGCGACGTGTTGCGGGAGCTGGAGCAGCTGCGCGTCGAGGGCACGATCGGTGCGCCTCTCGATGCGGAGGTGGACGTCTACGTCAGTCGTGAGCAGGCGGATCGATTCAGTGCGCTTGGCGAGGAGCTGCGCTTCCTGCTGATTACGTCGGGCGCGAACGTGCACGTCGTTGATAGCCGGGCGGGCATCCCGGATGATGCGGTTCCCGCTGCAACTGCCGCTGCGGAGGGCGTCTGGATCCGCGCTCGCGCGACGACGGCGGCGAAATGCGTGCGCTGCTGGCATCATCGCGAGGACGTGGGGTCGAACCCGGAGCACCCGGAGATCTGCGGCCGCTGCGTCGTGAACGTCGCAGGGTCCGGCGAGACGAGGAAATACGTGTGAACACTGTCCCGGCGACCAATCCGTCGATTCCCTGGCGCGAACGGCTCGGCGCGTTGCGCTGGAGCTCGTTCTCGCTGCTCTTGATCCTGCTCGACCAGATCACCAAGGCGATGGTCGTCGTGAACATCAGCCGTTTCGAGTCGGTGCCCCTGCTGCCGTTCCTCGAACTCACGCACCAGCGCAATCCGGGGGCTGCCTTCAGCTTCCTCGCGAATGCGTCGGGCTGGCAACGCTGGTTCTTCATCGGGCTCGCGGGCGTGGTGAGCGTCGGCATCCTGGTCTGGCTGCAGCAGATCAACCCGCGCCGCCAGCGGCTGCTCGCGGTCGGGCTGTCGCTCATCCTCGGCGGCGCGATCGGCAACGTCATCGACCGCCTGCGGCACGGGTTCGTGATCGATTTCATCCACCTGCACTGGCAGAGCTGGTCGTTCCCCGCGTTCAACATCGCCGATTCCGCCATCACCATCGGAGCCGTGCTCCTGATCATCGATGCGCTGCTCGAGGGCCGGCGCGCACGCGCCGCGGCCGCGGGACAGCGATGAAGCTGCTGCTCGCCAATCCGCGCGGCTTCTGTGCGGGAGTCGACCGCGCCATCGACATCGTCGAGCGCGCGCTCGCGCTGTTTGGCGCTCCGATCTACGTGCGCCACGAAGTCGTGCACAACCGCAGCGTCGTCGATCGGCTGCGCCGCATGGGCGCGATCTTCATCGAGGACCTGGGGGACGTGCCGGACGATGCGACGCTCATCTTCAGTGCACACGGTGTGCCGAAGGCCGTGCAGGAGGAAGCGGCGCGTCGCAACCTCAAGGTGTTCGACGCGACTTGTCCTCTTGTTACCAAGGTGCACATGGAGGTGACACGCTACGCGCGTGAGGCACGCGAAGTTGTGCTCATCGGGCACGCCGGGCACCCGGAGGTCGAGGGCACGATGGGGCAGTTCGATGCTTCCTTCGGCGGGCGTATCTACCTCGTCGAGACTCCCGACGACGTCGAGCGCCTCGACGTGCGCGAGCCGGCCAAGATCGCCTTCGTGACCCAAACGACGCTCTCGGTCGACGACACGGCGCGCGTGGTGGACGCGCTGCGCCGCCGTTTCCCGCAACTCGCCAGTCCGCGCAAGGAAGACATCTGCTACGCGACGCAGAACCGGCAGGACGCGGTGAAGAAGCTGCTCGAGGAATGCGACGTACTCATCGTCGTCGGCAGTCCGACCAGCTCGAATTCCAACCGCCTGCGCGAGATCGCGGACAAGCGCGGCGTGCCCGGGTATCTCGTCGACGGCGCCGACGACCTGAAGCGCGAATGGTTCGAAGGCAAACGCGCCGTCGGCGTCACGGCCGGCGCCTCAGCCCCGGAAATGCTGGTGCAACAGGTGATCGCGCGCTTGCGGGAGTGGGGCGGCGAAGCCGTCCGCGAGATGCAGGGTCGAGAGGAGAATGTCACGTTCGCGCTGCCGAGGGTTCTGCGAGACCGGTCACCGAACACACCGTAGGCCTGACTCGCGGGGCGTCGTGTCATACCGCATTCCTGCGGTATTCTTTGCCCGGATTCTGGTTGTAGAAATATAGTTAGGCGGCAGTCGAGCACCGACACATGCTTACTGGGAACTGTCACTGTGGTGCAGTAAGCATTGAAGTCCCCGAGCGTCCGCGATATCTCATCGAGTGCAACTGCTCGATCTGCCGTCGTAATGGGGCATTGTGGGCTCTCTATCCTTCTAAGGCCGTTCGCGTCGTCGTTCGAGCCGGGAATACTTCGGAGTACGTCTGGGGCGCGCGAAAGATCAAGACCATCCACTGCCGCACGTGCGGTTGCACAACGCACTGGGAACCTCTCCAGTGCGACGCAGATAGTGAGTTTGGTGTAAACATGAGGAACTTTGATCCAAAGGAGATCGAGGCAGTCGCTACTCGTCAGTTCGATGGAGCGGAGACATGGTCATATCGAGGTTAACTTGGTGTGCCGCCTAACAACGCGTTGGAGCGAACGCGGCATGGATAAAGTGCTGTTCTTCTTCATTACTCCGCAGCGCGTCGCTCAACGCGGGCGTTAGACCGATGGAGTCAGGGTCGTCGATGGGCCAAGACAATGTCAGGAAGCCTCTGCGCGGCTGGAGATTGGTGGTTGCGAGCGCCTTCCTGATTGTCGTGCTCGGTATATGGGTCGACCTGACACTGGGCTTGCCAATTACTCGAGATGCGAGATCGGCCGGGGCGTGGCTAATCGGTGTGCTTGGCCTTGCAACTCTCTATGTCGTGGGCGAAATGCTGGGTAGCTGGATAATCGATCGTGATCGAGTTACCGATCCTGCGAAACTACGACTGTTCCGAGTCTTTCTGCTGTTGGTTTTCGTGGTGGCCGGAACCGGTGCGGTGATCCTCCTGTTGAAGGCCACGACGTCAGCCATGTGAGCGCCATCGGTCTAACAACGCGTTGGAGCGAACGCGGGATGGATAAAGTGCTGTTCTCATTCACTACTCAGCGGCGCGTCGCTCAAAACGGGCGTTAGCCCCTGGGCTGGTCACAGCTTGACGTATATGCACGACATGCATATATTGGTCGCGTGCGCACGCAGTTCGATCCAGGGAAGGACGCAGCGAACATCGCCAAGCATGGCGTGTCGCTGACGGAAGGCGATGGTGTGTTGCTCGATCCGTTGGGCCTGACCATCGAGGACGAATCAGCTCATGGAGAGCGGCGGTGGGTGAGTATCGCAACGAACTTGTTCGGCTCACTCAGGGTAGTGGTATGGACTTACCGGGGCGAAGACGTGCGCATCATCTCGGTGCGCAAGCCCGAGCCCAAAGAGCGTAGAGACTATGAAAAAGGAATATGACTTCTCGCGGGGTCGCCGAGGATCAGTGCTGTCGGCGCGCGGCAAGACTCGCATCACAATCTACCTGGACGATGCGATTCTTGGACAGTTCAAGAGTGAATCGCAGCGCACGGGTAAGGGGTATCAAACGCTTATCAACGACGCCTTGCGCGCTCATTTGAACGCACAAGACAAGCCGCTGACGGCCGCTCAAGTCCGAAGGATCGTGAGAGAAGAGCTCTCGCATCGAGCTGAGGGCTAACTACGTGTTGGAGCGAGCGCGGGAAGGATAAAGTGCCAGCATCCAGAACACAGCAGCGTGTCGCTCAAGGCGCGCGTTAGACGGCATGACAAAGGGTGGTCGTCGACCACCCTGCCAATGCCCGAAGCGCTATTGTGCGCTTTGTCGCCAGTACGTCCTTACCGCCGTGCCCGTGTCGCGGCACAGGTTCGGCAGCACTTCCAGGCCGACCGAGCACAGGACCGGCCGGCGGTTCGGATCTCCACTTCCCTGGCCGCCCCCCGTACCGCCCTGCAACTCTTTCGGCAGGAAGAAGAAGCTCACTTCCGGCGCGATGCCGCCCTGGGCGAGATCCGTGTAGCGGTCTGACGGTTCCGTGCGCCCGTCGCGGTTGATGTCGATGATCGGCTGACCGTCCAGCACGCTGACCGCGTACACGCGGTTGCCGCCGAGTGGCCCGCAACCCGGCGTTCCGCTTTGCGGCAGGTACGTCGGGAACAGCACGACGCTGTTGAACGTGCGCGATTCCGCCAGCACCTTCTCGCCCGTGAAACCGCCGGGCAGGCGCAACTCGAGGCGCCAGCCGGGCTTGCCTTCCTGCACGCGGACCGCACCCGTGTTGATGTCGGTGATGTCCGTGAGGTCGCCATCGGTCAGGACCGTACGAGTGCCGTATTCCGTCTGCGTGAACTTGGTGAAGGGTTGGTAGTCGCGCACGGAATAGAAGCGATCCTGGATGCGGGCGTCGAGCGGGTGGCCGCGCCAGCCGGAGCCGAGCGAGACACTCAGGAACGAATCCGCGTTGCGCCGCTGGATCAGGGCCACGTCCGGCGAATGATAGAACCGGCGCGTGGAGGAGATCGGGTGCGTCGCATCGTCGGCATTGCCCAGTGATGCCATCACGCCGCCCGTGACGAGTTGCGAAGCATCGGGCACCTGGATGCCGGCCTGCGAGCGATCGGCATCGACGTTGATGTCGAACCGCCACAGCCGTCCGCCCGTGTCGCCGACGTACATGCGGTCGCCGAAGCTGTCGCCATCGAGATCGATGACGCGCACCGGCGATGGAATCGAGTTCGTCATCTTCGTGAGGCTCAGGTTGCGCTCGTCAGCGCGCACGCCCGGGCCGCCGCCAACCCACAGGAGCGCACCCGAGACGGCGTCGACGATGAAGAGGCGATTGCCGACGGAGTCCGTGTTGTACAGCGACGTGGTCGAATCGTTGTCCTGCGTCGCGTCGTAACCTCCACCCAGCACCAGCGCCAGCTTGTCCGCGTTCTGCGTGGGCCCGTTGCGGACGGTCACGCGTGTCATGACGGGAGCGGCCCAGGTCTGGCCGATGCCAGGCAACTGCGTCGGGCCGAGTGTCCACAAGTGCCGCGGGCTGTTCTTGTTCGTGACATCCAGCGCGTGGTAGTTGCTGCCGCCGCGTCCCATGCCGAAGAACAGGTACACCTTGTCGCTGCCGTCGACGATGCCGTTGCGGTTGGCGTCCGTGCGGAAACTGCGCACGTCCGAATCGAGACCGTAGTGCTTCGAGGCGGACGGATTGTTGCGGAACAGTGAGGGCAGCCGCGACAGGAGCTCGCGGGGCATGAAGGCCCACAGCTCGACGCCGGTCGCCACGTCGACGGCGTGCAGGTAGCCATCGTTTGTTGGAACGAAGACGACGGCGTCATTGATGTCCGGTGCAGCAGTCGTGCCGCCATACACGACGATAGACGGGCGGCCGTGCAGCGGATCGCCCATGACCTTGCGCAGCGTCGTGGATGCGTTGTTGTCCTCGTTGCGCACGTCGAAGCCGATCGCCCAGTTCACCAGGTCCGTCTGCGACGGATCGCCCGGCTGGCCGATGCCCAGGTGCGGCGTGAGGAGCGTGTTGTCGGTCGCGAGCCGGTTCTCGGACGCCGCCAGGTTTCGGTCGTTGCCGAGGAACGTGTACACCTTGCGATTGGCCGGATCCGGAATGCGGCTGGCGGCTCCGCCGAGGCTCACGTCCGGGCCGTCAGTGCCAGGCGACCAGATGCTGCGTGCGTCGTCTGCGAAGAACCCATTCGCATCGACTGCCGGGCGGCGGTTCACATCGGAAATCTGCCCATTGAAGAACTGGTACTTCTTCAGGTTGCCATCCCAGTGGAAGCGGTCGCCGGGCTCGAAGACCGACACGTAGAGGTCGGCCAGCGTCTCGGTACGGTTGAAGGAGTTCACCGATACGGTCGGCGAGGCGAAGCTTCGTCCGCCCTGGCGGATTCTGTCGAGGATGCTATTGAAGGTTGCCGTCAGCGTGGCTGCGTCGTTGGCCGCGAACATCTCGCCACCGCCGCGCCGTGCGGTCTCGCGAAGCAGGGCAGAGCCGGAGACTTGTTCGCCGAATCCGACGGTGTACGTGGTGACGGTCTGCCTGCCGTCGATGGCGGTGGGGCGAACGTCGTTGCGGAACATGAAGTCCGCGAGATCGTCGAGGCAGCGGCCTTCGCCCGTGCCGTCGCACGTCGCCAGCCCGGTGGCCTGACGGATTTTGCCCTCGCCGTTGGCATCGCGCCGCGGAGCGCCATCGCTGAGATAGACGATGTAGTTCTTCTGGCAAGCACTGTCGATCGGGCTCTTGTACTGGGTTCCCTGCGGCTGCACGCGTGACGTGCTTACGCTGGGAGTGAGCGGGCTGGATGAGCCGCCCGTGCGCGAATTCAGGCCGTAGTCGACCGCGCCCCCGGAAAGATAGCGGTAAGCCTCATAGAAGGTCTCCGACAGCGGAGTGTCGCCCGAGGCGGTGAGCCCGTTGATGCTCGTGATGAGCGACGTGCGGGCGGATTCCACCGGCGCCACTGCATGCAGGACCATCCCACCCTCGGACGAGCGGTCATCGTCATCACTCGCGTTCGGCGGCAAGCCGTTCGAGCTGAAGCGCATCAGGCCGACGTTCACACCCGACAGGGACTGGACCAGCTGGGTGGCCGCCTGCTGCACGACTTGCAGGCGCGAAGGATCGCGATTCGGATCGGGCGGTCGCTGCGGCAGCGAGGCGAAATGCACGTAGTTGGCGCTGTAAAAGACGAACAGGCGGTTGGTCGGCTCGGTGCTGAAGAACTGGAAGCGCTGCTGCGAGTTGTTGGTCCACTGCGTCGTCTGCGCGGCATACCTGCGAGGATCGCTCGCTGATTCGCCGTGGATGCCTGCGTCGGACTGGCACTCGACCGCCTGTTGCTTCACGGCGGGGTCGAGACCGATCCACTGCTGCGTCTGCGCGTTCCACTGTCCCACGCCATCGACGAGGAGGCGGCCGCTCTGCGCGATGCCGCGCGCTGCGAAGTCGCACTTCAGGGCACTGATACTGATCCAGTTGTCGCTGGCCGTCCGGCACGTAAGGTCGGTGCCGTCATCGCGGCGCCAGTAGACTCGATCGCGCGCACACGACGCGTCGCCCGAATCGTAGACGCGGTTGGGATCGTAGGTCGTCGTGCCGCCGCCGACCGGACCGGGGACGGGCGTGGTCATGCTTCCCGACGTATCGATGATCAGCAGCAGGTTCGGCGCGGCGGCCGACTGCTGGTTGACGAAGATCTCCGTGTCGTCAGCCATCGCCGGCGCGGTGCAGGCGAGGGCGAGGAGAAAGCCCGCGGTGCTGCTGCGCAGCGCACGGGAAGTGGGCCGGGATGGCCCCTGGTTGTTTGCGTTTTTCACAGCGTTCTCTTCGTCAGGTGTTCTCGTTGACAGGGCCGCTCAGCGCGGCAGCTTCCCTTGCACGATGATCCGGAAGACGGTCAGCGACTGGCGGTCGTAAGTGATCGCCAGCGAATGACGACCCGCATCGCGCCAGTACCTGGCCAGCTCATCGAAGGTGACCTCGTCACCGCCGACGAAATACAGGGTGTCCGGCGTGAGGCGCAGCAGGGTCTGCGCGCACGTCGCGCAGCTGCGGGCGATGATCGAATCGCCGGCGTGTGCGGGAACCGCGACGCGGTGCGTCAGCTCCTCGATGGTCTCGTAAGGCGATGTGCTCGGCGCCGCGGCCGACGCCATCCAGGATAGCGACACGAGCACGGTGGCCAGGCTCGCGCGGCTGAAAAGTCGGTTACGCATGTGCATGGTCCCCCGGTGCGCTCAATTGGAGCTCGGGGCGAGAATAAAGAGCCCCTGCGTGTGGGTCGAAGTTGCATTCCGCGCGGAAGTCCCCTGGCTGGCGATCTCGAAGTGTTCCGAGGTGAAGGCACCGATGGTGAAGTTCGGAGGCGCCCCCGTCGTGCCGCGCGGCCGCGTCGTTGCCTCGTACTTGTCATCCTGCGTGGTCGGCTGGTTGGTCACCGCGAGGGACACCGTAGGCAGCGTCGTGGTCACCGGGTTGAACGTGCCCGCGGCAATGACGCGTTCGATGCCGGTCTCCGCCGCCTGGAAGGCGCGCGCCTGGAATTGCTCATTGCCCGCCATGACCAGCTCGGTCGTCGCGGTGTTCATGCCGGAAATGGCGAGCAGCGTCAGGATGACGAGAAGCATGAGGCCCACCACGAGGGCGGCGCCGTGTTGTTGTTTGCGCATCATGTCTGCAGGCTCACCGTGTTGCGGATCTGGATGGTTCGCGAGACGAGCATCCGGCGGAAGCGCCGGTCGTTGCCCGCGGGCGTGTACGACACGTCCGCGTATTCATAGGTCTTGTCGTCCTGGAAGCCGGGTTCCGGCGCCTCTGCGCGCAAGCGCACCCACACGCGCACGGCGACGACCAGTGCGCCGTCGAGTGCCGGATCGCCTGGATTCACGTAACGCGTGGCGATGCCGTTGTAGCGATCGGGCAGGCCGTTGAGATCGCGATCGTCGGGCGCGCCATTGCCGTCGTCGTCGGCACCGAGGTCGATGCCGAACTGCACCTGCACGTCCTCCACGCCCGGCATGATTTCCTCGTCGATGAACTGCGGATTACCCGCGCCCGGGCCCCCCACGAGATTGCGCCGGCGCAGCGAGGGCTGGCCCGCGACGGAGGAGCCGTTGGTCACGTAGTACGCGCGTACCACGAGGTTACGCACTTCAGCGTGCGGTCCGAACACGGGGTCGACGACTATGGGGCCCGGCACCGTTCCATCGACGAACAACTGGCTCGAGCCACCCTGGCGAGTCGTGTAGAGCTGCAGCGTGTTGGCTGCAGCCACGCCCGGCGTTTCATCGGCGCGACGCACGATGACCGTGTCCGCCGTCGTGCGACGCGTGCCGCCGCCGCTCCCGGTCGCAGCACACGGAACGGGGTTGCCCGCGTAGCCATCCTGGTTGATCCCATCGATCGGACGCCGCAGGTCGATTGCGAAACCGTTGCCACAGTTCTGGGCGTTGGCGTAGCCGGAAAGGTTCAGGGGTGTATTCCCGACCGCGCCGATGATCATCTGCGGGTTGTTGGTCATGCCCCAGTGGTTCGCGAGCCGCACGTCGGGCTCGAGCGTGGTCATCGCGTAGCGCGCGTTCTCCTGCATCCGTGCGAGGGTCTCGTTCACGGTGTAGTTCTTGCGGCTCTCGACGTACACGTACACGGCGCCGGCAATCAGGAACGAGCCGATGGCGAGTGCCACCATGAGTTCGATCAGGCTCAATCCGACCATCTGCGCGTTGGACGGCCCGGTCAGTGCCGGGGTCTTCTTGTAAGTGCTCATATCTGCATGTTCAGGACGTAGGTGAGCTGGGGGTCTCCAGGTTCGGACCAGGTGATCTCGATGCTGTATTCGAACATGCCGGGCATTGCCGCCGCGGGGGTCACCAAGACCGTGCCGCGCGGCAAGCCCTCCGTGCCACCAGGTAGTTGCTGGCGGATCGCCTGCGCCCAGCGGGCCAGGTCGTCAGTTGCCAGCTGCGCAGGGCTGCAGTTCGCACTGTCTGTCGTGCGCGTCGGCGCGCAGTTACCGGGTTGCGGTGGCTGTGCGTTGGCCGCGAGCCTGTAGTCCACGCCGCCGCGGCGGTTCGCGCGGATGCGATCCGCGAGATCGGTCGCGAGGTTCACGGCCTGGGTGCGATAGATCGCCGAGCGACCGGCGCGCAGGCTTTCGACATACAGCGCGGCGATGCCGAGCATGCCGATGGAAAGCACGACGAGAGCGACCAGCGCTTCGACGATGCTGAAGCCGCGGGCGCCGCTGCGCCTGGTGGGGTTCACGATCCACCTCCCTGTGCGCATTCGAGGTCGTTGGGAATGCCATCCGCGGCCAGCTCGCCGATGATGGTATTGAACGCAGCCACGGACCTGGCGACCGAGGCGCGCCCCGTGCGTGAGACGTTGACGACGCGCTTGCGGTAGTCGGAGCCGATCGGCTTGTCCTCGCGGTCGTCGCAGAGAAGCATGACGCGGGCGGCCCGGTCCGCACCGACGGTCTGCCGCGAGAAGCCATTGGGCGTATAGGAGACAAAGGTGCCGTCGGCCTCGACGCGCAGCGCGGGGTCGATCGACTTCTGCGCGATGATGGCTTCGTTCGCGTTGATCTTCGCGTTGCCATCGGTCGCCGGCGTGGCTGCAGTGCCTTCGTCGTCCACCCACATCACCCAGCCGACCACGGGATCGTCCGGATCGCCGCAGGCCGGCTGCGAGGCAAACGGATCCGTGGAAGAGCAGAGTCCGACGATGCGTTGCCGCTTGACGGCTTCGCTGCGCGCCTGCTGCAGCAGGGTGAGGAGGTCGTTCGAGGCCGTCGTCATGCGGCCGTTCATGCGGAATTCGCGGAAGGAGGGCGTCGCGATGGCGGCGATGATCGCGACCACCATCAGGGTCACCATCAGCTCCATCAGGGTGAAGCCTCTTATAGTTCTTATACTCGTATCCCCCATGGCGCGGAACTATACGGACCGCGCGAGTGGCTGAGTCCCGGTTCCGACTGGCGGAACCGGAATGCCGACGAACGGCGCCTCGGGAGGGCGTTATGGCGCATGCGACACGCGTTATGTCGAGCCCGTGCGCCATCAACCGCACCGCAGCGCGCGGCCCGAGGCGTCGCGGGCAGAGACGCGCGGCCTGCCCGTGTGACTGATGATGATTGCGCGAGCCGTCCGCGGTCCGCGCGAGTCGCAGAAAACGATGCTGGCCGTGGTGCCTCCACGCGCGAATGGCCAGTAGACGAGTGCCGGCCGGTTCGCACTCACGCGCAATTGCGCGTGCGCGGGGTTCTCCCGCGCGAGGATCTCGTCGTCTTCATCGACCTGGGCGGGCAGCCCGCGATCCTGGTTGACGAACACGATCCATCCGCTGGACCAGCCCCACGATTCTTCGCCACTGCAACGCTTGCCGTCGCGGCTCGCGCAGACGACCACGGGCTGCGCTCGCATGACTGCCGTACTGCGCGCCAGGTGAAGGGAGCGCAGCATCGCGTGTACGCGGTCGTAGTGGCGAGCATTCGCCGCTGCTTCCTTGAATTGAGGGACTGCCAGCGTGGCGAGCGTGGCCACCAGCGCGCACGCCGTGAGCAGTTCGATCGACGTCCACCCGCGCGTCCGGCCGCGCTCCGAAGAGCTTGACCGCGGACCACCGGCAGAAAGGTTCGCTCGCATAGTCGCCATGCGACCTCCCTGTCGCTTCGGGACGCGCCGAGACTGCCGGCTCCAATTCGCCTCCGAAAGGCCTGTATTGCCGTAAAACGCGTGAAAATCGCCCCTTCGGCAATCGACAGGTGCCGCGCATGGCAGGGCAGCACCCGTTTTCGGCCAAGTCAGTGTCTGCTCAACTCCCTGATTCACAAGCGAAGCGGGAGCCGTATAATGCGCGCCATGTCGCAAGGCGCCCTGCCGCAACCCGTCTTTCCAAAACCGGCGAACCGCGAAGACGTGGTCCGCCTGCTCACGACTCATGGCATCGCCGCCACCGAGCAGCGGGTGCGCATCGGCGAGCTGCTGTTCGCCTGCGATCAGCACCTGACGGCCGAGCAGATCATCGATCGGCTGCGTCGCACGGGTGCGCGTGTCTCGAAGGCCACGGTCTACAACACGCTCAACCTGTTCGCCGGTTGCGGGTTGGTGCGGCAGATCAACGTGGATGCCACGCGGGCGTGTTTCGATTCGAATACCGGCGCTCACTTTCATGTTCACAATGTCGATACCGGCGAGCTCCACGACGTGGCGCTGCCGGAACTCGAGTTCCGGCGCATGCCGGAGCTGCCGCCCGGCACCGAGCTGGCGGGTGTCGACATCGTCATCCGCGTTCGGTCCAAGACCTGATTTCCTTTACCGTTATTTATTAGAATGGGCGGTCTCCCCGGCCGGGGTAGCTCAGTTGGTAGAGCAGCGCATTCGTAATGCGCGGGTCGGAGGTTCGAGTCCTCTCCCCGGCACCACTTCGCTGGCCCGATTTCTCGTGCCCAGGTACTGGCCCCTCTGGCTCGGTCTCGGCCTGGTGCGCGCGCTCCTTGTTCTTCCGTTCGCTGCCCAGATGGCGGCGGGTCGCGGCCTCGGCCGCCTCGCTCATGTTTTCGCGCGGCGCGACCGGCGCATCGCGGACGTCAACCTGCGCCTCTGCTTTCCGGAAATGGAGGCCGGGCAGCGCCGGGATTTGATCCGGCGGCATTTCGAGTCGCTTGGCTGCGCGTTGATCGAGACGGCGCTCGTCTGGTGGGCGGAGGATGACGAACTGCTCCCGCTGATGCGCATCGAGGGCGAGGAGAACCTCGCTGCTGCACTCGCGGAGGGTCGCGGAGCGATCCTGCTGAGCGCGCATTTCACGACACTCGAGATGGGTGCCCGCGCCATGACGATGAGCACGCCGACCGCGATCATGTACCAGGAACCGAAAAACGCGCTGGTCGGCGAGCTATCGCGGCGTGCCCGGGCACACCGGGCGAAGCGCGCGATCGCCAGCGACAGCGTGCGCGAGCTGTTGCAAAGCCTGAAACAGAACCTCGCCGCGTGGTATGCGCCGGACCAGCGCGCCGACAGGAACGGGGCGATCGTGCCGTTCTTCGGTATCCCTGCCACGACCAACGTGGCGACGTCGCGGCTGGCTCGCATTTCCGGCGCGCCGGTGCTGCCCTATTTTCCGGAGCGCCTTCCGGGAGGGGCAGGCTACGTGATGCGGATCGGCAAGCGGCTCGAGGACTTTCCGTCAGACGATCCTCTCGTGGACGCAGCGCGGTTTCACTCGCTCATCGAAGCGCACGTCCGCCGCTGCCCGGACCAGTACCTGTGGACGTACAAGCGTTTCAAGCGTCCGGGTCCCGATGGCGATCCTTACTCCGCGCAGGCCGCGGCTGCGCAGGGTTCGTAGCCATGCGCGCCTTGCAACTCGCATCGCCGCGCTACTGGCCAACGTGGCTGGGTGTTGGGTTCCTTCGCATGCTGGAGCCGCTACCGTACCGCGTGCTCCTCGCACTGGGCACTGCTCTCGGGTGGCTCGTCCGATTGCTGCCATTGCGTTTCCACCGGATCGCGGCACGTAACCTGGAGCTCTGCTTTCCGGAGAAAACGGCGGAGGAGCGTGCAGGGATCCTGCGCGCCCATTTTCGCAGCCTCGGCATCGCTCTGTTCGAAACGGCCATTACGTGGTGGAGCCCCGATTCGCGCGTTCGCACGCTCACGCGGATCGACGGCATGGAAAACCTGGAGCGCGCCCTGGCGGCGGGGAAGGGCGCGATCCTGCTGTCCGCGCATTTCACGACGCTGGAGATCGGTGCGCGGGCGATTTGCGCCCGCATGCCCACGAACATCATGTATCGCCCGTCGCGCAATCCCGTGCTCGCACGCGTCCTGCATCGTAGCCGTAGCCAGCGCGCGCGACGCGCGATTCCGCGCGACGACGTGCGTACACTGGTTGCGGCGCTCGGTGCGAACGAGCCCGTGTGGTATGCACCCGACCAGAGTTATCGCAAGAAGGGCGCGCGCATGGTGCCGTTCTTCGGAATTCCGGCGGCCACCAACACGGCGACTTCGCGCCTCGCCCGCATGACCGGCGCCGCAGTGCTGCCGTATTTCCCGGAGCGGCTGCCCGGAAGCCGCGGCTATCGCATCGTGATCCTGCCTGCCTTGACGGATTTTCCGAGTGAAGATGCCATCGCCGACGCGGCGCGTTTCAACGCGCTGATCGAAACGCAGGTGCGCCACGTTCCCGAGCAGTACTTGTGGATTCACCGCCGCTTCAAAGGTCTCACGCCGGATCACCCGGACTACTACGGCCAGCGGGTTGCAGGGAGTGCGCGAAGTTGAACGAGCAGCCATTGAGCGAGCCCTTGAACGACGAACCGAAGCCCGCCTCTCGCAAGGGAAAGGGCAGCCGCTCGCAGCGGCGCATGACCACGGGCCGCAAGCTGCTCTATTGGATCGCTTTGCCGGTCGGCATGGGCATCATCCGTTTCTTCTGGGCCACCTGCCGGATCGTGCGCGTGGACGGCAACGGGCCGCTCGAGGCACGGATCGCGGCGAAACAACCGGTCGTGTTCTGCTACTGGCATCGTCACCAGTTGCTGTGCTGGAGCTACCTGCGCGGACTGATCAGGCGCGGCGTGAAGATCGGCTGGCTCATCAGTGCGTCGGTGGACGGCGAGGTGCCAACCGCGATGGCGCGCGTCATGGGTGGCGGCATCGTGTTTCGCGGTTCCACCACGAGCCGCGGATCGGAAGCGCTGCGCGCCATCTGCAAGGGCGTGCGCAGTGATGGCATTTCGGTCGGAGCGACACCGGACGGGCCCTACGGGCCACGCTCGAAATTCAAGCCGGGTGTCATCAAGATGGCGCAGCTGTCCGGCGTGCCGCTGGTGCCCCTGGCGTACGCCGCGCGCCGCGCCTGGGTGTTGCGCACGTGGGATCGATTTGTGATTCCGCGGCCGTTCTCGCGAGTGGTGGTCGCCGTAGGCCACCCAGTTGAAGTGCCACGCGGCATGACCGAGGCGGAGACGGAGGCGATGCAATGTCGTCTCGAAGAGGACCTGGAGTCGCTCTTCCAGCGCGCGAACGCCCTCGTGCAATAGGCCGCGTTCTACGCGTGCCGATGATCCGATGCGGTCATTACCCCAGGGTCCGCGCAGTCGTCCGCGCATTGGGCGGGCTCGATCTGGATGGTGGAATGTTCCAGCGCATAGCGCCGCGCCAGGAATTCCTTTATTTCGCGCAGCACCGTGGCCGGTGACGCCGCCGGCTGGATGCGAGCGTGCAGTGTGAGCAGCGGGTGCTGCGAAGTCAGGCACCAGACGTGGACGTGATGCACGTCGACTACGCCGGCGACCGTCGAGCGCAGTTCGCGCTGCAGTTCTTCGATGTCGAGCCAGTCCGGGCTGCCTTCGAGCAGGATGTGCGCGCTCTTCACCATCAGGCTGCCGGCGGACCGCACGATCAGACACGCGACCAGCAGTGCCAGTAACGGGTCGATGCGCGTCCAGCCCGTGGTCATGACGACTGTGGCCGCCACCAGCGCCATCACCGATCCCAGCAGGTCGCTCACGACGTGCAGGTATGCCGCGCGGATGTTGAGATTGCTCGACTCACCGCGGTGGAGCAGGGCGAGCGAAACGACGTTCACGATCAGGCCACCGGCCGCGATCGCCATCATGAGCGGCCCTGTCACCGGGGCCGGATCTTTGAGCCGCTGAATGGCCTCGATCACGAGCCACGCGACCGCACCGAGCAGCAGCAGGCTGTTCACGAACGCCGCCAACACCTGCAGGCGCTGGTAGCCATACGTGCGCTTGCGGTCCGACGGCATCCCGGCGAATCGCAACGCGATCCACGCGAGCGCGAGGGATGCGGAGTCGGTCACCATGTGACCCGCATCGGCCATCAGGGTCAGAGAGTGCGACAGCCAGCCGCCGATGAACTCGACTGCGGCAAACCCACCCGTCAGTACAAAGGCCCAGAAAAGCTTCCGGCCATCGTGCCCATGTTCGTGGCCCTGCATAACCGGAGGATAAGGCATACTACGCGCCCCGCGCAGCCCGTCCCCGACGCTCATTTTTCATGCATCCTGCCGTTTCGGTCGTCATTCCGGTCTGCAACGAGGCGGAGAACGTCGAGCCGCTGGCCCGCGAAGTTGCCCAGGCGCTTCGCGACTGGCATGCCTTCGAGATCATCTTCGTCGACGACGGCAGCACCGACGCGACGGCCGCCGCCGCTCTGAGAGCGCGCAGCGGGGGAATGCCGGAAGTCCGTCTCCTGCGTCATTCGCGCCGCAGCGGCCAGAGTGCGGCCGTGCACACCGGCGTGCGGGCCGCGCGGGCGGACTGGATTGCGACGCTGGACGGCGATGGACAGAACGATCCGGCGGATCTCGTGCGACTGCTTTCGGCGCGCAGCGATCCGGCGAACTCGGGCGTGCTGCTGTTCATGGGAAATCGGACCACGCGGCGCGACACGTGGCTGCGCCGGCTGTCTTCGCGAATCGCGAATGGGGTGCGCCGGTCAATGCTCGGCGATGGAACTCCGGATACGGGGTGCGGCATCAAGGTCTTCCATCGAGGCACGTTCCTGCAGCTGCCGGCCTTCGATCACATGCATCGCTTTCTTCCCGCGCTGTTCCAGCGAGCGGGCAGCAGTGTCGTCTCGATCCCGGTGGCTCACCGGCCGCGGCTGCGTGGGCGATCGAAGTACGGCATACACAATCGCCTCTGGGTCGGCATCGTCGACCTGTTCGGCGTGATGTGGCTCAAGGCCCGCTACCGAGCGAGCGGCCTAGAAGTCGTCGAAGAATAGTCGTCGCGACCCAGCCGCAGGAATTCACCACCCGATTCAGTCCGAGGGGGCGGTATTCGCTGTGTGACCGGACTTGTAGTCGAGATACAGGTTGTACAGAGCGACCGAGAGCGGAAACGCATTCGAGAGCACGCCGACCGAGTCGTTGCGGCCCCAGATGAAATAGGAGAGCAGCAGCAGGCTGCCGGTAATGCTCATGTACCAGAAGGGGCGAGGCACCACCGGCCGGCGGTGGCGGCGCGAGGCGTAGAGCTGCACGAACCAGCGGCCGGCGAAGAGGGCGACACCCACGTAGCCCACGATCTTCCAGGGCGTGACGACGACGCCCCATAATTCGAAAATGACCGTTCTCACTTGCACGAGCTCCAGACGTATGGCGAGCGCATTTTCTCACAGCCCGCGCGCACGGTGCCGGCGATGACCGGACGCGGCGAACTGATCCCCACGGCACGCGCCGTCACGACTGACGTGCTGCTCCTCCTGGGGCTCGGGCTGCTCGTGCTCGCCAGTGGTTTCGGGCTGCGCGACCCGTGGCCGGCCGACGAACCGCGCTTCGCTCTCATCGCGCGGGACATGGTGATTTCCGGCCAATGGTTGTTCCCGAGCGCCGGCGGCGACCTGTACCAGGACAAGCCACCACTATTCTTCTGGCTCATCGCCAGTGTCTATGCGCTCACCGGGTCTCTGCGATTCTCCTTTCTACTGCCGTCGCTGGTGGCCGCGGTCGGGACGCTGCTGCTGGTGTACGACCTCGGCAGACGGTTGTGGGACCGGGGCGCTGGATTGACGGCGGCGTTGGCCCTGCTCTTCACAATCCAGTTCTCGATGCAGGCGCACTTCGCGCAGATCGACGAGCTGCTGTGTTTTTGGACGACGTTGTCCCTCTACGGGCTGTGTCGCCATCTGCTTCTCGGGCACGGGTGGCGCTGGTACGCGCTTGGCGGCTTTGCAGCTGGCCTTGGCGTGATCACCAAGGGCGTTGGATTCCTGCCGCTGCTCATCCTCATTCCGTATGCGTTTGCACGTGTACGTCATTGGCCCTTGCCACGACTGGAAAAGGCGGGATGGCGCTGGGCGTTCGCACCCGCTGCGTTCCTCGGTGCGATCGCGTTGTGGCTCGTGCCGATGCTCATCGCCGCGGGTACCGATCCGCAGTTCGCTGCCTACCGCGACGAAATCCTGTTCCAGCAGACCGTCACGCGTTATGCCTCGTCCTGGCATCACGCGAAGCCGTTCTACTATTTCCTCCTGGTCATGCTCGGCCTGTGGCAGCCCGTGTTCTCGCTGCTGCCCTGGCTCATTCCACGCTGGCGCGAGCGTTGGCGTGAGCGCGACGCGCGCATCCTGCTCCTGCTCGGCTGGATCGCGATCGTGCTGGTGTTTTTCAGCGCCAGCACCGGCAAGCGTGGCGTCTACATTTTGCCCGCGCTTCCGGCCTTCGTCCTTGCCGCAGGCCCGTGGATTCGCGGCCTGGCGCAGCGGCGCGACGTGCAGAGAACGATCTTCGGCCTCGCGCTCGCGCTGGTCCTTCTTTGCGGGCTGGCATACGTGTGGCTCACGCTGGCCGCGCCAGAGAAAGGGCAGGAGATCATGCACCGCTACGGCGTGGCGACGCTGCTGCCGTTGTTGTTGATCATGATCGTGGGAGGCATCGCGCTACGCGTAGCCGGTATCAGCCGGCCGCTTCAAGCGTGGGCGGGAGTTTGCACCGTCACCTGGCTCGTGGTGGGTTGGTGGGTGATGCCGCAGCTCGATGCCAGCCGTTCAGGAAAGCGTTTCATCGTGCAACTGGAGCGCATGGCCGATCCCAACCGCGAGCTGGGGTTGCTTGCCTACAAGGAGCAGTTCCTGTTGCACCTGTCGCGACCGAGCGTGAACTTCGGACATGCGCGCTGGCGCGAAGGCGACCTCGAGAGTTTTGATGCGGCACGCTGGTTGTCTGCCGACCCGCAGCGTCAGCTGCTGGTGCCGGAAGGGCGCCTGGCGCCCTGTTTCGCGGATGCGCGCGTCCGGGTCGAAGTGGGCACGACCAGCCGCGAACGCTGGTGGCTCGTCAGCGAGCCGCAGGCGGCGGGGTGCGTCGCGAAAGGAAATTCTTCGGCCGCGCGCGAATATTCTCCCGGTTATCGCTGACTTAGCTCCGAATACGCGAACCGCGTGGGAGGGGGACATCCCCCTCGGAAACCAGCTATTGCACCGCTAGCCATATATGGTACATTTGCGCCCACATATGGATTCTGACCGATCCAAAGCTGCGCTGGCAGCCTGTTGCAGGGCACTCCTGCGGCCGTTGGCGCGGCTGCTACTGCGCAGCGGACTGACGTGGAAAGAGTTTGCGGAGATCGCGAAAGGGGCTTACGTGCAGGTGGCAACCAACGAGTTCGGGATCCGGGGGCGGCCGACGAACGTTTCGCGCGTATCCATCCTTACCGGCATGGGACGGCGCGACGTCCGCAAGCTGCGCGCCACTCTCGACGCGGCGCCGGAAGCAGTGCCCACCTATCTGAACGCAGCGACGCGCGTGCTATCGGCATGGCACCAGGAGCCTGTATTCCTCGATGCAAGTGGCAAGCCGCGCGACCTCCCGGCGCAAGGTCCGTCTCCTTCATTCGAAGATCTCTGGCGCCGCCATGGCGGCGACCTGCCCGTCGGGGCTCTGCTGAAAGAGCTACAAGGCGTCGACGCGGTGCGAGCGCTCCCAGGCGGCAAGCTGCGCGTTCTCAAGCGCGCCTACATCCCGTCTCAGCTCGATCCAGAGAAAGTGCTTCGTGCCGGTACGGTGCTCGAGGATTTCGGCACCACTGTCGTGCACGACCTGTTGGCGGAAGAAGGCGAGAGCCTGCGTTTCGAGCGTCGCGCCAGCAACGCACTCGTCGATCCGCGTGCACTCCCCGAATTCCGTGACCTGCTGGAACGTGAAGGCCAGGCGATGCTCGAGCGCATCGACGCCTGGCTGACTGCCCATTCAGTGGATATCGATCACGCTCCAACCGCCCGCCCGGTGCGGCTGGGTGTCGGCGTCTATCACATTCAAACCGATCAACCGCGGCAAGCGAGGCGATGAGTATGCGTACGTGGAGCAAGGCTCTGGCCGGCGTAGCGGTGGCTGCGGTCGTCGCGAGTTGTGGTGGCGGCGGTGATGGCGCCACGGCGCGAGCCGGCATCGATGGCGGCGGATTTGCCAAGGGCACCGTGACGGGGTTCGGCAGCGTCATCGTCAATGGCGTTCGCTTCGATACCGCGACGGCGGTGTTCGAGATCGATGGGCGCGCGGGCACGCAGGCGGATCTGCGCGTCGGACACGTCGTCAGCGTGGTCGGTAGCATCAACGGCACCTCGGGCGTGGCGCAGCGGATTACCTTCGACGACGACGTCGAGGGACCTGTCCAGCAGATCGACCGCGCGGCGGGCACGCTGGTCGTGCTCGGGCAGCGTGTGATCGTGGACGGCGCAACGTCCTTCGACGACACGCCCCTCTGCACGCTGGCGGATATCCAGGTCGGAACGATCGTCGAGGTGTCCGGCTTCCGCGCCAGCACAGGCGAAGTGCGTGCCACGCGCATTGAATGCCGTGCGGCGGCCGGCGAATTCGAGGTTACCGGCACGATCGCTGCGCTCGACACCGTGCAGCGTCGCTTCTCGGTCGACTCACTCATCGTCGACTATTCGCAGGCGCAGCTCGACGACTTCCCGGGCGGCACACCTGCCAACGGCCAGCTGGTGGAAGTGAAGGGCACAAACTTCAACGGCTCCGTGTTCGTCGCCACTCGAGTCGAGTTCAAGGGGAACGGTCTTCCGGCCGCCAACGGCGATCGCGTGGAGCTCGAAGGACTGGTCACGCGCTTTGCGTCGCCGACGGACTTCGATGTGTCTGGCCAGCGCGTGACGACAACGGCTTCGACGCAGATCGAACGATGCGCGGTGCCCTTGAATCTTGCGCTGAATACCAAGGTGGAAGTGGAGGGCACGCTCAATTCCGGGATCATCAGTGCGACCAAGGTCGAGTGCGACGTGGGCACGTCTCTCCGCGTATCGGCTACGGTCGAGAGCATCAATGCGGCGAGCAACTCGTTCGTCGTGCTCGGCGTAACGGTCACCGTGGATGGGTCGACCCGTTTCGAGGACCAGTCGAACCTGGACGTCGAGCCCTTCAGGCTGTCTGACCTGCGCGTCGGAGATTTCGTCGAAGTGCGTGGCGGTGCGGGTACTGCGGCGAACACGATACTCGCGGCTCTCGTCGAGCGCGACGAGCCCGAGAACCGCGTGGAGCTGCGCGGCATCGCGGCGAACGTCGCCACGCCGGACCTCACGATTCTCGGCGTGACGGTCCGCACCCATGCGGCCACCGATTTCGAGAACGAAGCGGATGCGCCGATCACTTCGACGCAGTTCTTTGCCCAGGCACCCAACCGGCTCGTGAACGCGCGTGGCACTTTCGCCAACGGCGTGCTCACGGCCGACGAGGTCGAGCTCGAGAACTGAAGCGTCCGTTCGAACAGCGATTTGAAGAACCAGGCGAAGGAATCGCCACCCCAGGCCGGGAACAGCACACATGCCTGGAGGAGACCAAGATGAAAACGAGAGATCTGTTGCGCGGCCTCGCGGTCGCGCTGGTTGTGGCCGCCGCCGGTTGCGGAGGCGGTGGGTCGCAGGATTCCAGTAGCGCGGCAGCAAGTCAGCCCACGCCGACTGTCGTCGTAGGCACGATTACGGGTTTCGGCAGCGTAGTCGTCGCGGGGAAGCATTTCGATACGCAAAACGCCTCGATCCGGCTCGATGACCGTTCGGGTACCGAGTCCGAGCTGCGCGTCGGGCAGGTCGTGCGGCTCGCGGGATCGTTCGATTCCGGGCGTGGCCGCGGCTCGGCGTCGTCGATCGACCAGCACGACCTGGTCGAGGGGCCCGTCCAGTTGATCGATGCCGCGGCGGGCACGCTGGTCGTGCTCGGGCAATCGGTGCGAGTCGATGCACTGACGCATTTCGACGACGACATCAGTCCAGCCTCGCTCGCGGGGCTGGCGGTCGGCGACACCGTCGAGGTCAGCGGCTTTCGCGACGCGGCGCAGGTCATCCTCGCGACGCGAATCGAGAAGGAGCGCGCCGGAGAGCTCGAGGTGACCGGCATCGTCGAGCAACTCAATGCGGCGGCGAAGACGTTCCGCATCGGCGGCCTGACGGTGGATTACAGCAGTGCCCAGCTCGATGACCTTTCGGGCGGCGCGCCCGCCAACGGCATGCTCGTGGAAGCAAAGGGCATGACGCTCGCGAGCGGTGGAGCGCTGCTCGCGACGCGCGTGGAAGGCAAGAACCGCGGCATGAATGCCGACGACGACGATGAGGTGGAGGTGGAAGGGCTGGTCACCCGTTTCGTCAGCGCGACGGACTTCGATGTGAATGGACAGCCCGTCACCACGAGTTCCGCTACGCGCTTCGAGCGCGGCACCGCAGCCGACCTCGCGTTGAACGTGCGCATTGAGGTCGAGGGTCGCGTCGTAAACGGAGTCCTGCAGGCCTCGAAGGTGCAATTCGAGAATGAAGCCGATCTGCGCCTCGCCGCTCCCGTGCAGAGCATCGACGCGGCTGCCGGACGCTTCACGGCTCTCGGCATCGTTGTCGAGACGAGCTTGGGGACGCGATTCGAGGACCAGACGGATGCACAGGTGCGCGAATTCAATGTCACGAGCCTGCGCGTCGGTGATTTCGTCGAGGTGCGTGGCACAACCGGCTCGCAGCCGAATCGCATCAACGCGTCACGGGTGGAGCGTGACGATCCGGAAGAGGAGCTGGATCTGCGCGGTCCGGCGGAGAACGTCGCCGCGCCGGGTCTCACGATCCTGGGCGTGAGCGTCATGACGAACGGCGCCACGGAGTTCGAGAACGAAGGCGACATGACCATCGATGCGGCAACGTTCTTTGCCCGGGCGCCGGGTCGCACGATCCATGTGCACGGACAGCTCCAGGGCAGCGTGCTCGTTGCGAGAGAAATCGAACTCGAGGATTGACGCGCACTCGTCGACGGTAATAAAGGTCCCGGCCTTGGCGGGCGACGTTGTCGCCCGCTTTTTTTTTCTCAAAAAAAAAGCCCGCGCCAGGCGGCGCGGGCTTGCAGGGCCTTGCTGACAGGCTTGCGGAGACCTTTTCTCGCTGCTTACTCGATGCGGATGGCGATCTGGCGAGCGGTCAGTGTCGCCGTCGCCGGCTCGAATGTACCGCCTGCATGCAGTGTCAGAGCCTTGGTACCACCGCCGAGGAGTACCGCAAGGCGTGCGGTGAACTCTGCAAATGACCCGTACACCTCCACGCGCCGATCCTGCGCGATAGCAAAGAGCCCACGGCCATCCGCCGGCACGATGCGGGCAGGCGTCGCCAGTGCCTGGAGGTCGATGATGCGGGGACCGATCACCACGTGGTGCCGCACTCCGATCTCGGGATTTTCCATGTCAAGCGTGATGCCTTCGGTGCCGAGCGTGAGAAACGGCGCGCTCGTCCCTTCGAGACCCCAACCGATGCCGACAAGCGCTCGCACTTCGCTGAAGTCCACAATGGTGCGGCCTTCAAAGTCCGGAGGCGCCGCGCCGAAGGGCGTCACGAATCCAAAGACGCGTACGGGGGAGTCGGTCTGAAGCAGGCTGATTCCGAGGTTACCCGTGGCAATCTCGTAGTTCGCCGGGTCCGCGTCCGCGGCAGGCGTCGTGCCCGTGCCCGAGAAATCGAAGATCGCGGGCCGGCGTCCATCGATACTGGCGAGGTCGAGGACCAGCGCGCCCGGATTCGCGGAAACAACGGAGCCCGTGAGATGCGTCAGGTGCAGGCGCACGCGGCCCTCGGTCGCATCGAACGTGACGTCACCGGTCGTGGACGCTTCCGCCTGGCCGAACGCATTGATGCGCTGACCGACCGAGATCGCCTCGATGCCGAGGTTGCCGCCCGCGCGTCCATCACGGGTGACACGTGTCTCCGGTCCGACCCGCAACGTGATGTCGTCACGAATGAACGTGATGCTGCCGGAGGCGCGGATCAGGGTTGCCCCGCGAACGGTGAGCGTATTGCCGCTCCGGGCAATGACGTTGCCTCGCAGGGCGTCGAAACGCGAGCCCGGCACACTGGAGCCCGCGTGCACGCGCTGCGCCGTGAAACTGCGTTCCACGCGCGCAAACGTGCCGAATGCCGCTGTCGGAGTACCAGCGCCCCGCGATGCCAGGGCCGACAGGCCGGCGGCACCCGTCAAGGTTTCACCATCGATCTCGAAAACAGTCTGCGCAGTGGTGCGGACCGTGAACGCGCCCAGGCGGGCTGTGGCATGGTCGAAAGGCCTCACGTCGATCGTGTACGTGCTTGCAGCGGTATCCACGCGGAGCAGCGGGCCACGAACGCGCATTTCCTTTTCATCGACGGGGTCGACACTGGCCAGCACGAAGGGCTGGGCCACCGCACGGACCGGGCTCACCGTCGTATCCACCGTGTGGGACACGTCCAGGTCGAAATCCAGCTCCAGCCACGCCGGTCGGCCCGGCGCGATGAAGATGTGGTTGCGGTTGTCCAGCACGACTCGCACGTCGACGACGCCGAGCGGCTGGCCGTTGCGGTCCACGATCGTCGCCGGGCGTGGTTCGCCGCTGACTTCGACCGTGACCTCCGCGTTGCGGTAGTCGAGTCGCAGCGTGCCTTCGACGTAGACGCCGTTCGGTACGGTGGCCGCGGTCACGAACTCCGTGAGATCCACGAGCTCGGCGAAATCCACGCGGGTCGAGACCGGCAGCGCCTGCACTTCCGTGCCATTCGCGCGCCGCAACGTCAGCGACTCGACGTCGACGCGGTAGCTCAGGAAATCACCGTCGGCATCGGTCATGCCGAGCAGCAACGTGCCGCAGTTGCTGGCATCGCAACCTTGTGCAACGGGCGGCGAGGGTTCGGATGAATCACCTCCGCCTCCGCAACCCGCGAGAAACAGGAAAACGCTGGCGAACGCCGCTGAAAAACTGTATCGCGAGACCATCGTGCAGCCTCCCTGGAGCAGCTTTGCCGCAAGTAACGGGCACGCGACCGTGCGGTTGACGTGCCACGGGAGATTCGCTCGCGCTCCTTCCTCCCGTGCGCAGGCAAAGCCCCATCGGGAAGGAGGCTGGTGTGCGGCCGCCCGGGGAAATGGGCCCATGATTTACAGTCGCTTACCTTGTTTTCTTAGAAATTTATGACAGAATGCGGCGCAACTAACGTGCCGGTTCTACATGCCGCGACGACATAACTCGCCATAACTGTGCCGCAGGTCGCACTGACACCGCACCGATGCTGACAGACTCCATTGGCCGTCAACGCGGGAAGCGAGCGCCATGGGCATAGGCACGGGGCCCCCACTGGTGAGTGAGCTGGCCACCTCTTCAGAGCCTGCAACTCACGAGCAAACAGCCGATCAGACCGACGAATTCACTGCCTCCGACATTCTCTCGTCGAAGGCATGGAGCCGTCGCTCGCCGCGTTCCGTCGTTGGCCTCGACGTCACCTGCACCAAGATCGCTGTCGACTTCCAGTCGATGACCGAGACGGGCGCCGAAGCCTGCATCCGCCAGAACCTCGATGCCCTGCGCGAAGCGACGGCCACGGACGCAACCTTCATCGCGCTTTTCGACGAAGACCTCGCGTACATCGAGTCCATCACGACGTCGAAGGGCATGTTTGCCCAGTGCCGGCCGGAGATTCTCAAGGGCGAACCGCTCGACGCGTTGCCCTGGCTCAAGAGCCGCCTCGAGCACCTGCGCATCATCGAGATTCGCGACGCCGGCAGCGTGAGACGCGAGCAGGCGGCCGAAGGCGAACGGCTGAAGGGTCTCGATATCGGCTCGATGCTGGTGATCGCTTTCGCCGTCGAAGGCAAGGTGTGCGGGATCCTCGGCCTGTGCGGCGTCCAGCCGCGCGAGACCTGGGACGTCAACCTGCACCTGCTGCTCAAGCTGGTCGGCACGAGTTTCGCGACCGGCCTGGAGCGCCTGCGCGCGCGCAAGCACCTGCGCAGCCTCGAGGAGCGCAACGAGCTGGCGATGCACACGGGTAACGATGGCCTGTGGGACTTCGATGCCGAGACCAACCGCGTGTACTTTTCGCCGCGCTGGAAAGCCATGCTGGGCTTCTCCGAAGGCGACATGAACAACTCGCCCGACTGGCGCCAGCTCGTTCATCCGGACGACATGCCGCGAGTGCAGGCGGCCATTCGCGATCACGTCGCCGGCAAGACACCGATCTTCGAAAGCATTCACCGCATGCGTCATCGCAGTGGGGAGTGGCGTTGGGTGGTGAGCCGCGCCAAGGCGCGAGTCGATGCCAGCGGCCGCCTGCTGCGTCTCGTCGGCAGCGAGCTCGACATCACCGAGCGCAAGCTCTACGAGGACGCGCTGTTTCGCGAGAAGGAAAGCGCGCAAATCACGCTGCAATCGATCGGCGACGGCGTGATCACGACCGACCAGCATTCGCACGTCGAATACATCAACCCCGTGGCCGAAGAACTGACGGGCTGGCGGCTGGAGGACTCGCAGGGGCGCCCGATCGACGAGATCTTCCGCGCTTTCCACGAAGAGACCTGCGAGCCGCTCGAAAACCCGATGACGGTCGCTATCCGTCGCACGCGCGCCATCAAGTCGGTGCGCCCGATGCTGCTGATCCGTCGCGATGGCAACGAGCTGTACGTCGAGAGCACGGCGGCTCCGATCCGTGACGGCACGGGCGGTGTGTGCGGTGGCGTGCTGGTGTTCCACGACGTCAGCGAGTCGCGCGAGCTCAATCGCCGCCTCAGTTACCACGCGAGCCACGACGTACTCACGGGCCTGGTCAATCGCCGCGAGTTCGAGAATCGCCTCGAACGCGCGCTGAAAAGCGCCAAGGCCCGTGAGACCTCCTACGCGGTCTGCTACATCGACCTCGACCAGTTCAAGATCATCAACGACACCTGCGGCCACAGCGCCGGCGACGCGCTGCTGGGACAGGTTGGCGCGCTGCTCAAGTCGAAGATCCGCTGGCGCGACACGCTCTCGCGCCTGGGCGGCGATGAGTTCGGCCTGCTGCTGGAGAGCTGCTCGCTCGACGAAGCGATGCGCTCGGCCGAAACGCTGCGCGAGGCGGTTCGCAACTTCCGTTTCGTATGGGAAGAGCGCACGTTCCGCCTCGGGGCGAGCATCGGCGTGGTGCCGATCTCCGCCGACAACGAAGACGTGGCTTCGATCCTGAGCGCGGCCGACAGTGCCTGCGCCGCTGCGAAGGAAGCGGGCCGCAACCGCGTCCACAGCTTCGAGGAAAACGACATCGACCTGATGCGCCGCCGCCGCGAGATGCAGTGGGCCGCGCGCATCAACAACGCGCTCGAGGAGTCGCGTTTCGAGCTGTTCCGCCAGACCATCCTGCCGCTGCAGCGCCAGGATTCCGGCTTGCACTACGAGTTGCTGCTGCGCATGCGTGACGAGAACGGCAAGATCGTGGCGCCCGACAATTTCATCGCCGCGGCCGAACGCTACGGCATCACGCCGAATATCGATCGCTGGGTGATCGAGAACGCGCTGCGCTGGCTGGTCTCCGAAGCGGACGAGCGCGAGAAGCTGGCGCTGTGCTCGATCAACCTCTCGGGGCAGTCACTCGGCGACGACAAGTTCCTGCCGTTCGTGATCGACCAGTTCCATCGCAGCGGCATCGATGCCACCAAGATCTGCTTCGAGATCACGGAGACCGCGGCAGTGGCGAGCTTCTCGCAGGCCAACCGCTTCATCCAGTCGCTCAAGGAACTGGGCTGCAAGTTCGCGCTGGATGACTTCGGCACCGGCCTGTCTTCGTTCGGTTATCTCAAGCACTTCCCCGTGGATTTCCTCAAGATCGACGGCAGCTTCGTGAAGGAAATCCTGCACGACCCGATCGACCGCGAGATGGTGCGCTCGATCAACGAGATCGGGCATCTCACCGGCAAGCAGACCATCGCGGAATTCGCCGAGAACCAGGAAATCATCCAGATGCTGCGCGGCCTCGGCGTCGACTACGCGCAGGGCTACGGTGTCTCGCAGCCGCAGCGCGTGCTCAAGGCCGTCAACAGCTAGGGCAGGCCCAGCCCCATCGGTTTCGGAACGCGACCCCAGGCGATAGATGACGCAGGTGACATCAAGTTTGCTCTGACTGGAAAGATGTAATACAGTTCTGCCATATGAGTCACACAATCACGGTACGTATCGAGCGGGAACTGGCGGACTGGCTGCAGGAGACGGCGCGCCGGACGGGCCGGTCGCAAGGCGAAATCGTTCGCGAGCAGCTTGAGCGGGCGCGGTTGCAGAGCGGGCAACCGCGGTTCATGCGCCTGGCTGGCCGAGTTGACGGACCCCGTGACTTGTCCTCGCGCAAGGGCTTCTCGAAGCAGTGAGGGGCATCGCGGATACCGGCTTTTTGGTGGCCTTTGCGAATCGCAAGGACAGGTATCACCAATGGGCCGTGTCAGTCGCGGAGCAGGTGGACGAACCTCTCCTGACGTGCGAGGCGGTCCTTGCGGAGACGGCATTTCACCTCGGAGACTGCGCAATCGTCCTGGACATGCTTCGCGATGGTCTGGTCGAGCTCGGTTTCAGCTCTGCGGAGCACCTGCTCCCGTTGCAGGGTCTGGCGAAGCGTTATGCGGATCGCAGACCTGACCTGGCGGATCTGTGCTTGATCCGCATGAGCGAGCTCCATCCGAAGCTCCCGGTCATCACAGTGGACCGAGAGGACTTTCGCGTCTACCGGCGCAACAAGCGTGACGTCATTCCGACGATCTGCCCGCCCGAGCACTAGGCGCCAGCGCCTGTGGCGCGCACTCGTCAATGCACCCGCGCGCATCCGGTATTTCTTCACCTATCCAACGCTGGATCACTCCGTCGCGGATCAGATCTCAAACCGCATCGAGAGATCGATGGCCTGCACGTTCTTGGTGGTCGCGCCAACCGAAATGAAATCCACGCCGGTCTCCGCGACGCGGCGCACGTTCTCGAGCGTGACGCCGCCGGAGGCTTCCAGTTTCACCTGGGGGCCCGCCGCTCGAGCGCGTTTCACGGCTTCACGCAGCCGGTCGAGCGGGAAGTTGTCCAGCAGGATCATGTCCGGCTTTGCCGAGAGCGCCTCGTCGAGCTGCTCGAGGGTTTCGACTTCCACTTCGACCAGCACTCGCGCCTGTGCCCGCGCGGCGTCGATCGCAGCGGTGATCGAGCCTGCCGCCGCGATGTGGTTTTCCTTGATCAGGACGGCATCGTAGAGACCGAGACGATGGTTGTGTCCGCCGCCGCAACGCGTCGCATACTTCTGCGCCCTGCGCAGACCGGGAAGCGTCTTGCGTGTGTCGAGGATGTGGCAGAAAGTGCCCGCGACAGCATCGACATAGCGCCGCGTGAGGGAGGCGGTGCCGGAAAGCAGTTGCAGGAAGTTGAGCGCTGATCGCTCGCCTGTCAGAAGGGCACGCGCGGGTCCCTGGACCTCACACAGCAGCGTCTCGGGCTTGACGAAGTCGCCCTCGGCGACCTGCCATCGCACGACGACATCGGGACTGACCCACGCGAAGCAGGCGTCGAACCAGGGCTGCCCGCAGATCACCGCGGGCTCACGCGTGATGACAGTTGCCTTGCCACGTGCGCCGGCAGGAACCAGCGCCGCCGTCAGGTCACCGGACCCGACATCTTCCTCCAGGGCGCGAGCGACCTGGGCTTGCAGATCCGCCGGCAGCTCGACTGGCAGCATCCCTCTCCTTCAGCGCCGAAGATTGCTAGAACGGAAGGCCGTGACCGGCCGATCCCATGCACAGCAGCATCGGAACCGAGAGGATGAAGTTCGTGCGCGAGGCATACAGCGCCACCTTGCGCGCTTTTGCCTTTTCTTCATCCGTCGCCGGCACGATGCCGAGGATCTTCTTCTGGTTCGGCCAGATCAGCGCCCAGACGTTGAAGAGCATGATCGTGCCCAGCCATGCGCCGAGACCGATCACGCCGTGATAGTAGTCGAAACCGCCGTCGGCAAAGCCCAGTGCGAACGCATCCACGAAACTGTCGCGGCGGATGAGATACCACACCCCCGTGAGGAACGTGGCCAGCGCGGCCCACCGGAACCAGAAGAGGGCGCGCGGCGCGACGTACTTGGTGATGCCGGCGCCACCCGGGCCGCCCTTGTCCGCGGCGGCGGTGGCCAACGCGGGAATCTGGGCGACATTGAAGTAGTAGAGCAGGCCGATCCACATTACGCCCGACAGGATGTGCAGCCAGCGGGCCAGCGACAGCTCGTTGAAGCCAGTGCCCGGAATGACGAGCATGGCGACGATCGCCAGGACGACGCCGCTGATGATGGCGCCTGGAACGGAGTTGAACGGGTTCATGGCCTCGATCTCCCATTTTTCTTCGCCAGTTTTTCCTGGCCGCGGCACAAAGCCGCCAAAGTCGTTGATTTGGCAGCGACCGCTGCCGCCTCGGGCGGTTTGAAGAATAGGCGACGACCCCACATAATTCAACGCCCGCTGCCGGGCCGCCCACGCCAGGAAACGATGCAGCCACCGCAGTCACCCTGCATCAACGTGTGCGTACTGGACGAAGCGGACATCTGCCGCGGTTGCTTCCGCAGCCGCACGGAGATCGCGCTCTGGACCTCGATGTCGCCACCGGACCAGTGGCGTGTCGTCGAAGCAGCGCAGGGTCGGCGGGCGCAGGCGCAGAAACTGCGAACTGAGGCGGCCGACCGGGATTCGAAGCATTCTTGAGAGAGGCCCCGTTTTCAGAGAGGAAATCTGCCGTGGACGTCGTCGATCGCATCAGGCAACAGCTGTCAGCCAACCCCGTCGTGCTGTACATGAAAGGCACGCCGGATTTTCCGCAGTGCGGATTTTCTGCCCAGGCGGTCGCAGCGCTGCGCTCCTGTGGGGCGAAGTTCACGCACGTCAATATTTTCGAGGACCCCGAACTGCGCGAAGCGCTCAAGCGCCATTCCAGCTGGCCAACGTACCCGCAGCTCTACGTGAACGGCGAGCTCATCGGCGGCAGCGACATCACACTCGAGATGTTCCGCAGCGGTGAGCTGCAGAAACTGCTCGAGTCCGCGGGCGCCACCGCTGCCCAGGAAAGCTGACGAGAAAGCTGACGACTAGCTCTCGCCGTTGCGTTCCAGGGGTGCCGGGTCGGGGAAGGGTGGCCCGCTCTCGATCGCGGCCAGGTTGATTCCCAGTTCCTTCACGCGCCGTACGCTCTCCTCGTAGATCGGCAGGAACTGGTTGCAGATCAGGCAGAACAGGTCCGCGGTGCGCTCGGCGTCGTAGCCGGCCGAGTGTGCACTCGAAGGATCCCACTCGATGCCTGCAACCGCGAGCGCACGCGCCAGCACCGTCTGTCCCATCGCCACGCCGGCGAGCGTCGCCGTATCGAAAGTCGAGAACGGGTGGAACGGGTTGCGCTTGATCTCGGTGCGCGCCACCGCGGCATTGAGGAAGGTCAGGTCGAAGTACGAGTTGTGCCCGACCAGGATCGCGCGCCGGCAGCCCGTGTCGACCACGGCGCGGCGCACTTCGCGGAAAATTCGTTGCAGCGCGTCCTTCTCCGGAATCGCCGGACGCAGCGGGTGATGCGGGTCGATGCCCGTCACCTGGAGCGAAGCGGGCTCCAGGTTCGAGCCTTCGAACGGCAGCACGTGGTAGCGGTGCGTTTCTCCGCGCCTGAGTGTGCCGTCGCCCTGGATTTCGATGAGCACCGCCGCGATTTCCAGCAACGCATCGGTGGCTGGATTGAAGCCGCCGCTCTCGATGTCCACGACCACCGGCAGGAAACCCCGGAAGCGCCGGGCCATCAGTGTGGAGGGATCGGGTGCGGAGGGGCCGTCGTGATTCATGACGCACCCCGAAGGCGCCACGCGATAGATTCCTGCGCCCGGAAGGGCACCAGCGATTCGGCGCCGAATTCATAAGTCGCGGGCGGTCGCCATTCTTCTTTTACCAATGTCACCATTCCCTCGTTGCGTGGCAGGTCGTAGAAGTCCGCTCCGTAATGGCTGGCAAAGGCCTCGAGCTGGTCCAGCCGGCCCGCGGCCTCGAAGACTTCGGCATAGAGTTCGAGCGCCGCGTGCGCGGAAAAAATGCCCGCGCAGCCGCAGGCCGTTTCCTTCGCGGACTGCGCGTGTGGCGCGCTGTCGGTGCCGAGAAAAAACCGGGCGCTGCCACCCGTGGCCGCATCGACCAGCGCTTCGCGATCGCTCTCGCGTTTCAGGACCGGCAGGCAATAGAGGTGTGGCCGGATTCCACCCTGGAACAGCGCGGAGCGATTCAGGAGCAGGTGTTGCGGCGTGATCGTCGCGCCGACGCCCTGGCGTGCGGAATTGACGAAATCGACGCCGGCGCGCGTCGTGACATGCTCGAGCACGACCTTGAGGGCCTGGTAACGCTCGACCAGCGGCGCGAGCACGCGATCGATGAAGCGCGCTTCACGGTCGAAAACGTCCACGGTGGGGTCGGTCACTTCACCGTGCACCAGCAGGGGCAAGCGTTTTTCTTCCATGCGGGCAAGGACGCCCGCGATGTTGTCCACGGATCGGACACCGGCATCGGAATGCGTCGTGGCGCCCGCGGGGTAGAGCTTCGCGCCGAAGATCGTGCCCTGCGCGCGCGCGGCATCGATCTCGGAAGGTGGCATCGCGTCCGTGAGATACAGGGTCATCAGCGGCTCGAACGCGCAATCCGGCGGCAGCGCGTCGAGAATACGGCGTCGATAGCCTGCGGCTGCCGCAACCGTCGTCACGGGCGGCTCGAGGTTCGGCATCACGATCGCACGGCTAAAACGCTGCGCCGTGAACTTGACGATGGAACGCATGGCCGCACCGTCGCGCAGGTGCAGGTGCCAGTCGTCCGGGCGCCGGAGCGTCAGAGTCCTGGCCATTCAGGGTACTCGCCGCCCGCTGGACGCTCGCGCGGCGCGGCGCTGGCGCGAGTGGAGCAGGAGATTCACCGCGAAGCGCACACCGAAACCCGTGATATCGCTCGTGATGTGACCCAGGCCACCGGTGCGCTGTCCGGCGGCGAGGTCGACGTGGGCCCACGGAATCGAGGGCGGCACGAAGCGATTGAGGAAGCGCGCCGCCAGGATGTGGTCGCCCTTGTTGTCGGTCGTGCACTGCATGATGTCGGCGATCGGGCTCTCCAGGTCGGTGTCGAAATCCTCGTCCGTCGGGAAGCACCAGACGCGCTCGCCGCTCTCGATGCCGGCACGCTCGAGCTCGGCGCGCCAACCCGGCCGATTGGTGAACACACCGCTGTAGCGCTCGGTCAGCGCGTTCACGCAGGCGCCGGTAAGAGTTGCAAAGTCGAGAATCAGCGCGGGCTCTTCCTCGGCGGCGAGTGCCAGCGCGTCGGCGAGTACCATGCGACCTTCCGCGTCCGTATGAATGACGTGGATCGACGTCCCATTGGCCGCGGTCACGACATCCTGCGGCTTGTAGGCGCTCGGGCCGATGCGGTTCTCCGTGAGTGCCAGCCAGCAGGAAACGGGAAAGTCCGCTTTCAGCCGTGTCAGCGCGAGCAGGGTGCCCAGGGCAACGGCACTCCCCTCCATGTCGGTGTGCATGTCGAGCATGCTCTTGTGAGTCTTGAGATTCGTTCCGCCCGTATCGAAGCAGATGCCCTTGCCGACGAGCGCAACCGGCTCGCCCAGGCGACGCGCGCGGGGCCGGTATTGCAGCTGCATGATCCCCGCGTCGTTGGCGCCGCTGCCCTGCGCAACAGCCAGGAACGCGCCGGCGCCTTTGCGGCGCAACGCGTCCGTGTCATGAAAACGTGCACGCCAGCCTTCGCGTTTCGCGAGACGCTCGACGCGCTCGCGGTAGGAGCCGGGTGTCAGTCGATTGCCCGGGAGTGCCGTGAGCCACCGCGCGAGATTGTTCCCGGCCGCCGTTGCAATCGTTCGCCCCAGGTCGAATTCCGCTTCGCCATACAGAGTCAGGGCGCGCGCGGTGGTGGAGGGTTGCGCTTCGCTCTTGAAGCTTGGGAGCTCGAACGCGCCTGCAAGAGTTGCAGCGGTGAGCGCTTCGAGAGCCACTGCCTCGTCGGCCCGAGACAGCCCGACTGCATCCAGACCCACGCGTCGCGGCTGCGCTGCCGCGGCTTCTTTGAACATTCGTCCAGCCAGTGCAAGGGCCTGGAAGGGCGTCGCTTCGCGGCCGCGCAAGCCCACGATGACGGCGCATTCCGCGCCATTGGCGGCGCGTGCGGCCAGGACCGAGCCCACGCGGCTGCGCCTGCGATTCTTCTCCGCGTGCAGCCATGCCCCATTCGGGAGCGTTTTCCACGTTTCGGCGCCTGCCTCGTCCGGGACGACGACGAGAAGCGCATCGAGCCTCGCGAGGTCCTCATCACGCGCATGCCGTGCGCGGCGCGAAATCCGTGGCTGCGTGTCTTCGGGCAGACGGCTCGACAACGGGCTTCACCTTGACCGAAAAAATGCAAACCCCGATCATATTCGGCGCGCGATCACCCGTCACCCACTTCCCCGGTCATCCACAGACACTCAGCCATGGCGCAAGAGCCGCAGCCCCAAAACGTCAAGCAGGACACCAGGCACGACGACGATGTCGACCCGCAGGAGACGCGGGAATGGGTCGAGTCCATCGACTCGATCCTCAGGACGTACGGACCGGGACGTGCGCACTACGTGCTGGAGCGCATGATCGATCATGCGCGGCGCTCGGGTGCTTACCTGCCGTTTCGCCCGAACACCGCGTATGTCAACACCATCTCGCCAGGCCAGGAGCCGGAGTATCCGGGCAACCGCGCGCTGGAGCGGCGCCTCGAGGCGTACATCCGCTGGAACGCGCTTGCGATGGTGGTGCAGGCGAATCGCATCAGCTCGGAGTACGGCGGCCACCTTTCCACCTACGCGTCCGCCGCCACGCTTTACGAAGTCGGCTTCAACCATTTCTGGCGCGCGCCATCGGGCGAACATCCCGGTGACATGATTTTCGTGCAGGGGCACGCGAGCCCTGGCATTTACGCGCGCGCGTATCTCGAGGGCCGGCTCAGCGAGGAGCAGCTGCGTCACTTCCGCCAGGAAGTCGGCGGCAAGGGTCTCTCGTCTTACCCGCACCCGTGGCTGATGCCGGACTTCTGGCAGTTCCCGACCGTGTCGATGGGTCTCGGCCCGATGAAGGCTATCTTCCAGGCGCGCTTCACTCGCTACCTCGAGCATCGCGGGCTGGTGCCGCCGTCGGATCGCAGGATCTGGTGCTTCCTCGGCGATGGCGAGATGGACGAGCCCGAGTCCATGGGCGCGCTGACCATGCCCGTGCGCGAGAAGCTCGACAACCTGGTGTTCGTCATCAACTGCAACCTGCAGCGTCTCGATGGCCCGGTGCGAGGCAACGGCAAGATCATCCAGGAGCTCGAGGCCGCGTTTCTCGGCGCGGGCTGGAACGTCATCAAGGTCCTGTGGGGGTCTCGCTGGGATCCGTTGCTCGCGAAGGACCACAAGGGCCTGCTGCGCCGGGTGATGGAAGAGTGCGTCGACGGCGAGTACCAGAATTTCAAGGCCAAGGGTGGCGCCTACACGCGTGAGCACTTTTTCGGGAAATATCCCGAGCTCAAGGCGATGGTCGCCAACATGTCCGACGAGGAGATCTGGCACCTCAATCGCGGTGGCCACGATCCCCGCAAGGTGTTTGCGGCCTACGCTGCGGCAGTGGCACACAAGGGCCAGCCCACGGTGATCCTCGCCAAGACGGTGAAGGGATTCGGTCTCGGCAAGGCCGGCGAAGGCCAGATGATCACGCACCAGCAGAAGAAGATCGACGACGAAGCCCTGGTCGCTTTCCGCGATCGCTTCCACATTCCCGTGTCCGACGAAGAGCTGGTGAAGCTGCCGTACGTGCGGCCGGCGGAAGACGGCGAAGAGATCAAGTACCTGCACGCACGCCGCAAGTCACTCGGCGGATACCTGCCGCAGCGCACGGAAACCGCGCCGCCGCTCGTGGTTCCACCGCTCCAGGCGTTCGAGTCGATGCTCGAAGGCAGCGGGGATCGCGAGATTTCCACGACCATGGCGCTGGTGCGCATCCTGACGACGCTGCTCAAGGACAAGAACATCGGCAAGCACATCGTGCCGATCGTTCCGGATGAAGCCCGCACCTTCGGCATGGAAGGCCTGTTTCGCCAGATCGGCATCTATTCCTCGGTCGGCCAGCTATACACGCCGCAGGATGCCGAGACCCTTATGTCCTATCGCGAGGACAAGAAGGGCCAGATGCTCGAGGAGGGCATCAACGAGGCAGGCTCGATGTGTTCGTGGATCGCCGCGGGCACCGCGTACTCGAATCACGGCATCAACATGGTGCCGTTCTACATCTACTACTCGATGTTCGGTTTCCAGCGCATCGGCGATTTCGCCTGGGCTGCGGGTGACATGCAGGCGCGTGGGTTCCTGGTGGGCGGCACGGCAGGCCGCACGACACTTGCCGGTGAAGGTCTGCAGCACCAGGATGGTCACAGCCACCTGCTGGCGAGCACGATTCCAAACTGCGTTGCCTACGATCCCGCGTATGCCTACGAGATGGCAGTGATCGTGCAAGACGGCCTGCGGCGCATGTTCGCGGAGCAGGAGAGCGTGTTCTATTACATCACCGCGATGAACGAGAACTACGTGCAGCCGGCGATGCCGTCGGGTGTGCAGCAGGGAATTATCAAGGGAATGTACCTGCTGCAGATCGGCGGGCGCGGCAAGGTGCGCGTCAGCCTGATGGGCTCGGGCACGATCCTGCGGGAAGTGCTCGCGGCGGCCACGATTCTCGAAAAGGACTTTGGCGTGCCCGCGGACGTGTTCTCGGTCACGAGTTTCAACGAGCTGCGGCGCAATGCCCTGGATGTGGAGCGCTGGAACATGCTCCATCCCAAGGAGAAGGCGCGCACGAGCTTCGTGAGCCAGTGTCTCGGCGAGCGCAACGGGCCGTTCATCGCAGCCACGGACTATATGAAGATCGTGCCGGACCAGGTCCGCCAGTGGGTGCCCGGCCGCTACGTCGTGCTCGGCACGGATGGCTACGGGCGCAGCGATTCCCGGGCTGCACTGCGCAAGTTTTTCGAGGTGGACCGGCACTACATCGCCATCGCGGCCCTCAAGGCGCTGAGCGACGAGGGCAAGATCGATTCCGTCACCGTCACGAGCGCCATGAAAGCGTTCGGCATCGATCCCGCGAAACCGAATCCGACCACCGTCTAGAGCGGCCCCGGCCAGCATAGAGGACAAAAGGACATCAGCTGCGATGGCCACTGAGATACGCGTCCCCGACCTGGGTGGATTCTCCGACGTGCCCGTCATCGACGTGCTCGTGAAGGAGGGCGATCGCGTCGAGGTCGACACGCCGCTGATCACGCTGGAGACCGAGAAGGCCACGATGGACGTGCCGTCGTCGGCCGCCGGCCGCATCACGGCGCTCAAAGTCAGGAAAGGAGCGAAGGTTTCCCAGGGCAGCGTGATCGTCGAGATCGAGGCGGATGCCGGTGGCAAGCCGGCCGCAGCGGCGCCAAAGACCCAGCCCGAAACCAGGGGCGATTCCGATCCAACGGTTCGTCAGCTGTCGCCCCTATTGACTGCAAACAAGGCGCCGGCTGCTTCGTCACCCAGTTCGCCAGCGCCCGCGCCGGCAGCACCCGGTGCCCCATCCGCGCCCGCTCAAGCTCCCGCTCCGCGAAAGGAGCGTGCCGCGCCGGTTGCGGACGTTGGCACTCTTGATTTCTCCGGCGTGCACGCGAGCCCGTCGGTTCGAAAGTTCGCTCGCGAGCTCGGAGTCGACCTCCCCCGGGTCAAGGGCACGGGACCGAAGGAGCGCATCACGCCTGAGGACGTGAAGGCGTGGGTCAAGCGCGTGCTCACCGAAGGGCAGGGCGTCGCGGGCGGCGCGGCGCTGCCGAAGGTACCTGTCGTCGACTTCGCGAAGTTCGGGCCGGTCGAGATCAGGCCGCTGTCGCGCATCCAGCGTATTTCCGGCCCGCGCCTGCATGCGAGCTGGGTCAACGTGCCGCACGTCTGGCAATTCGACGTCGCCGATTTCACCGAGGTCGAGGAAAGGCGCGGCCAGCTCAAGACCAAGGCGATCCGCGAGGGCATCAGGCTCACCCCGCTCGCGTTCATCATCAAGGCGTGCGTGAAAGCCATCCAGGAGTTTCCGCAGTTCAACGCCTCGCTCGATGCAACGGGCGAAAACCTGGTGATGAAGAAGTATCTGCACATCGGTTTCGCGGCCGACACGCCCAACGGCCTCGTCGTTCCTGTGATCCGTGATGCCAACCGCAAAGATGTCTATGAGCTCGCGCGTGACCTGGGCGAACTGAGCGCGAAAGCCCGCGACGGCAAGCTGACCGCGCAGGAAATGCAGGGAGGCTGCTTCACGATCTCGAGCCTGGGGTCGATTGGCGGAACGGGCTTCACGCCGATCATCAACGCGCCCGAAGTCGCCATCCTCGGCGTGGCAAGAGCATCGCAGCAGCCGGTCTACCAGGATGGCAAGTTCGTTCCACGACTGATGCTCCCGCTCACGCTCGGCTACGATCATCGCGTAATCGATGGCGCGCTCGCCGTGCGATTCACCACCGCCCTGGTCAAGGCGCTGGGTGACGTGCGCGGACTGCTCGAGGCCATTCCTTGAGAAATGGCCTGAAGGAGATGGAGTGAAATCCCTCGACGTCGTCGTGCCGGATCTCGGGGACTTCAGGAACGTTCCCGTGGTCGAGGTGCTGGTGAAATCCGGCGACCCCGTGCGAGTGGACGATCCGCTCGTGACCCTCGAGACGGACAAGGCGTCGATGGATGTTCCGTCGACGTTCGCGGGCGTCGTCGAGCGCGTCCTGGTGGGGAAGGGCGATCGTGTTTCGAAGGGCACTGCCATCGCGCGCGTTCGCGTCGACGAGACAGTAGCGACGGCGCCGTCCCAGCCTGAAACCGAACAGCCCTACGTCGATACGATTACGCTGGATGAGCGTTCCGCGCCGGGAGAGGGAAAGGACGGGGCGCAGGCAAAAGCTCCGGCGGCGGCGAGCAAGTCGCAAGCTCCGGCCCGCGAGCACGCCACGAGGCCTGCCGGCGACGGCGGCCAGAACGCTGGCAACCGCGGTCGCCTGGTTGTGCTTGGCGCGGGTCCGGGTGGCTACACCGCTGCCTTCAGAGCTGCTGACCTCGGGATGAAAGTAACGCTCATCGAGCGCTGGCCAACGCTCGGTGGCGTTTGTCTCAACGTAGGCTGCATTCCCTCCAAGGCGCTGCTGCACGCGGCGCGCGTCATCGAGGAAGTGCACTCGATGGAGGAAAACGGTCTCAAGTTCGGCAAGCCGCAGATCGACCACGAGCGCCTGCGCGCCTGGAAGAACAAAGTGGTCGGGCGGCTCACCAACGGCCTGAGCGTGCTTGCCAGGCAGCGCAAGGTGGAGGTCGTTCACGGCACGGGACGTTTCCTCGACGCACGCCGTATCGAGGTCACGCAGGCGGAACAGAAACGCATCGTCGAGTTCGACCAGTGCATCATCGCCGCCGGATCGGAACCGGCTCGTCTCCCGGGATTGCCCGACGACAACCGCATTCTCGATTCCACGGGCGCGCTCGAATTGCCAGCCAACGTGAAACGCCTGCTGGTGATCGGTGGCGGCATCATCGGCCTGGAAATGGCTTGCGTGTACGACGGTATGGGCGTGAAGGTTTCCGTCGTGGAGCTCACGGAACAGCTCATCCCGGGATGCGACCCGGATCTCGTCAAGCCACTGCAGAAACGCATCCAGAAGCGCTACGAACAGATACTTACCGGCACGCGCGTCGAGAAAGTCGAAGCGCAGCGCGACGGCCTGCGCGTGACCTTCGGTGGCGCGTCTGCGACGGCACCGCAGGTGTTCGATCGCGTGCTGGTCGCGGTGGGACGCTCACCTAACGGCAAGCGCATCGAGGCGGCGGCGGCCGGAGTCAATGTCGACGAGCGCGGATTCATTCCGGTCGATCGGCAGATGCGGACCAACGTGCCGCATATCTTCGCCATCGGTGATATCGCGGGGAATCCGATGCTTGCGCACAAGGCCTCGCACGAGGGCAAGGTTGCAGCGGAAGTGGCTGCCGGTGAAAAGCGTGCGTTCGAAGCGAAAGTCATTCCGTCCGTGGCGTACACCGACCCCGAGATCGCGTGGGCAGGCTTGGCGGAAACGGAGGCGAAGCAGCGCGGCGTCGCCTATGAGAAGGGAACATTCCCGTGGCTGGCCAGTGCACGTTCGCTGACTCTCAATCGTGACGACGGCTTTACCAAACTGCTCTTCGATCCGCAGACGCACCGGCTGCTCGGTGCCGGCATCGTCGGCACGAATGCGGGAGATCTCATCGCGGAGGCGGCTCATGCGATCGAAATGGGCAGCGATGCCGCGGACATCGGCATGACGGTGCATCCGCATCCCACGTTGTCGGAGACCCTGGCGTTCGCCGCGGAAGCGTACGAAGGGACACTCACCGACCTCTATCTTCCGAAAAGGTAAGCGCAACCATGGACAAGCGCCTGCTCGACATTCTCGTCTGCCCCGTCACCAAGGCGCCGCTTTTCTACAACGAAGCGACCCGGGAGCTGGTATGCAAAGCCAGCCGGCTTGCATACCCGGTTCGTGACGGCATCCCGGTGATGCTCGAAGAAGAAGCGCGACAGCTCACGCCCGACGATCCGCTCCTGCAGCGCTGAATGTTCACCGCCGTCATTCCGGCCCGGTTCGCCTCGCAGCGTCTGCCAGGCAAGCCGCTGCGCGAGATCGCCGGCAAGCCCATGGTGCAGTGGGTTCACGAGCGGGCCGTGGCGAGCGGAGCGCGGCGAGTCTGGATCGCCACCGACGATCCGCGCATCGAGGCCGCATGCCGCGCGTTTGGCGCGAATGTGCAAACGACCTCTCCTGATCATGCCTCTGGCACCGACCGCATCGCGGAAGTCGCGCGAGTCCAGGAATGGGCTCCCAGCGATATCGTCGTGAACGTGCAGGGCGACGAACCGGTGCTCCCGCCCGCGCTGATCCGGCAGGTGGCGCAACTGCTCGAGTCCAGTCCGGCGGCAGGAGTCGCGACGCTGGCGACGCCGATCCGTGCGAGCGAGGAATTGCTGGACCCTAACGTCGTGAAGGTGGTCATCGGTGGCCAGGGTCTCGCGCTGTACTTCAGCCGTGCGCCGATCCCGTGGCATCGCGACGGCGCCGATGATCGAGGTCCGACGCGGTTCGACGGTGCCTTGCGGCACCTCGGCCTGTACGCATACCGGGTCGATGCGCTGGAAAAGCTGGCGCGGCTGAAACCAACGGTACTGGAGCGCACGGAAAAGCTCGAACAGCTTCGCGCCCTGGAGAATGGCATCGGCATCGCCGTTGGCATCGCGTCCGAGCTGCCGGGGCCGGGTGTGGACACGGAAGAGGACTTGCGCGCGGTCGAGGAGATCCTGCTGCGCAAGTCAGCGGCATTGACATGAAAATCCTGTTCGTCTGCCTCGGGAATATTTGCCGCAGCCCCACCGCGGAAGCGGTGTTGCGCCGCTTGTTGGCGAGCGAGGCGCCCGAACTGCAGGTACAGGTGGCCAGCGCAGGCCTCGGCTCGTGGCACATCGGCGAGCCTCCGGACAGTCGCGCGCAGTCCGCAGCGAAGCGGCGCGGCGTCGACATGAGCACGATCCGGGCGCGGCAGATTTCGCGGGACGACTTCGCGCGCTACGACCTCATTCTCGCCATGGACCGCCAGAACCTCATCGAGCTGCAGCGGCTCGCGCCCGCGGGTTACCGCGAGCGCGTGCGCCTGTTTCTCGAGTTCGGCGATGCCGACGAGATCGATGAGCTGGACGAGGTGCCGGACCCCTACTACGGCGCAGATGCGGGCTTCGAGCGCGTGCTCGACCTGGCGGAATCAGCCGCCCGCGGCCTGCTGGCGCATCTCAGGAACCGCTGACGGCGGTGGCGCGGAAAGCACCGCGCGGGAGAACCCCGCGCGGCTTTGCTTCAGTCGTCGCGGCCCGGCCCGTGCGAAGAATCCGACGGCGAAGACGACCAGACCACGCGGCTCGGTTCGGGACGGCGCGTGTCCGTGCCTGTGGCGGCGATTCCGGATGACTCGCCGGACCGCGATTCCTCGCGTGGCGCCGGCGGCGGTCGATCTTCGTGGACGTCCTGGCGCTCTTCGTGGCGGCGATCCTCGGTCCCAATCGCGCGCTCTTCCTGTCGTGGTTCCGCGCGTTCCTGGAAGGTAGCGTCCCCGGCGCGAGACGTGTGGCGCACTTCGGACTCGCCCGCAGACTCCATATCGCTGCTGCTGCCGCGGTTGTTGTCCTGCGATTGGCCTTCCTGTTCCGGGCGGCCTTCACGAGCACCGTCCCGGTCGCGTCCGCCACGCCGACGACGCCCGCGCCGGCCACGGCCGCCGCGCTCACCACGCTCGCCGCGTTCGCCGCGTTCGCCACGTTCTGCGGCAGGACGCGCCGGCTCTGCGGCTCCTGCCGGCGGTGCGTCATTCGGCTGGCCTGCCTCCGCGGCTGGACGTTCGCGCGGCTGCTGCTGTTGCTGCTCGCGTCGCTGTGCCTGCTCGCGCTGCGGGCCGCCGCCTTCGCGTTCACCACGGGACTCCTGGCGCCCGTGTGCGAAACGATCGCGGTCCCCGCGATCCTTGTCCCGACCTCTGTCCCGATCGCGCCCGTCGTGGCGCGCGTGACGGTCCCGGCCGCGATCGCGGTCCCGATCGCGTCCCTCGCGCCGCCCTTCGCGTTGACCACCCTCCCGATGACCCTCCCGATGACCGTCCCGATGACGATAGCCACGCTCATCGCGGCGGAAAGGCCGCTCCTCGCGCGCGGGGCGCTCACGGCGCACTTCCGCGGGTTCTGCGGCGGCGGCGGGCGCGCCCTGGCCAAACAACCAGCGCCACAGCCGAACGAAGACGCCGGGCTTCAGCTCGGCAGGAGTCGCGGCTGCGGCCGGAGTGGCGTCGGGTACGGGGACCGGTGCTGGTGCCGCCGGCATGATCGTCGGAACCGCCGGACCTTCGGTCGCCGGCTTCTTTTCCCTGAGCGCGACCGATTCGGGCAGCAGCTCCTGCTGCTCGACCATCTGGTAGCTCGTCGTCATGTTCTCGGGCAATGCCGCTTCGTCGTCACGCACGCGCCGGATGGAGTAATTCGGCGTCTGCATGTTCGGATTCGGGATCACTATCACCTGCACGTCGCTGCGCTCCGTGATGGTGTTGAGCCATTCGCGCTTCTCGTTCATCAGGTAGGTGCCCACGTCCACGGGCACCTGTATGAACACGCGCGCCGAGCGTTCCTTGCGCGCTTCCTCGCTGACCAGGCGCAGGATCGCGAGCGCCAGCGATTCGACGCCGCGGATCGTGCCCATGCCGGTGCAGCGCGGGCAGACCATGTGCGTCGACTCGCCGAGGCTCGGGCGCAGGCGCTGGCGTGACATTTCGAGCAGCCCGAACCTGGAGATGCGCCCGATCTGGATGCGAGCCTTGTCCTGCCGCACGGCATCGCGCAGCCGGTCTTCGACCTCGCGCTGGTTCTTCTGCGACTCCATGTCGATGAAGTCGATGACGATGAGACCGCCGATATCGCGCAGGCGCAGCTGCCGCGCGACTTCCTCGGCGGCCTCGAGGTTGGTATTGAACGCGGTGGTCTCGATATCGGCGCCGCGCGTGGAGCGCGCGGAGTTGATGTCGATGGAAACCAGCGCCTCGGTGTGATCGATGACCAGGCTTCCGCCCGAGGGCAGGGTCACCTTGTGCGAGTACGCCGACTCGATCTGGCTCTCGATCTGGAAGCGCGTGAACAGCGGCACTTCATCCTGGTACAGCTTCAGCTTGCGCTGCGCGTCCGGCGGCATGAAGCGCTGCATGTACTCCTGCGCCTTCTGGAAAGCGCCGGCGTCGTCCACCAGGATCTCGCCCACGTCGTCCGCGAGGTAGTCGCGGAGCGACCGCGTGACGGCATCGCTCTCCTGGTAGATCAGGAAAGGTGCAGTGCGACCCTGCGAGGCCTGGTCGATCTGCTGCCAGGCTGCATTGAGGTTGTCGAGGTCCCACTGCAACTCATCGGGCGAACGACCCATGCCGGCCGTCCGGACGATTGCGCCCATGCCGTCGGGAATCCTCAGGTCGTTCATCGCTTCGCGGAGCTGATCTCGCTCTTCACCCTCGATGCGGCGCGAGACGCCGCCAGCGCGAGGGTTGTTCGGCATCAGGACGAGGAAGCGGCCGGCGAGACTGATGAAAGTGGTGAGGGCGGCGCCCTTGCTGCCGCGTTCCTCCTTCTCCACCTGCACCATGATCTCCTGTCCTTCCTGCAGGAGCTCGCGGATGTTCATGCGCCCGGAGGCGTCCTTGCGGAAGTATTCGCGCGAGACTTCCTTCAGCGGCAGGAAGCCGTGGCGTTGCGCGCCGTAGTCGACGAAGGCCGCCTCGAGACTCGGCTCGACGCGAGTGATACGGCCCTTGTAGATATTGGCTTTTTTCTGTTCGCGGGAGGGAATCTCAATCGAGAGGTCGTAGAGTTTCTGTCCGTCGACGAGTGCGACACGCAGCTCCTCTGCCTGCGTCGCATTGACCAGCATTCTCTTCATTGGGTCCTACTGAAAGGCAACAGGGGACCGCCGAGCGGTACGCGCGGTAAGCCGTGAGCAGGAAGGGAGAGGTTGCGCTGTTTTTCATCGCAGGGACGAGTGCGGCGCTACGCGCCCACTCGTCCGTTCAATCCCGCCAGTCAGGCAAGTGGCCCGTCCGGAGCGAACCGCTCACGGAGGAGCGTGTTGAGTTACCACAAGCCACGCTTCACTCGAGGCCCGAACGATGGTCCGGCCTGTTTAAACAGGGCCAGAACCAACTAACATGCGACGCCCGAATGCCCTCGGTAATGCGAGAGCCCGGAACGCCGCCTTTGAGGCCGGTCTTACGGATGGACCTGTTATCGATATGGGTCCGCCCGCCAGCCAAGCGGCGCGAACTATAGCAAAAGCTCTGTCGGTAAATCAATGATTTACGAACTTTGCCGCACGCGGTCCGTTGCATGAGCCGCGCCGCTACACAGCCCGGCGAGAAGCTCTCCACCGGCGTTCGCCATGTCGACGTCGCCGAGGACGATGCGGGCCAGCGCATCGACAATTACCTGCTTCGCCACCTGAAGTCAGTGCCGCGCAGCCGCGTCTATCGCCTGCTACGCAAGGGCGAGGTGCGGGTCAACGGAAAGCGGGCCAGGGCCGAGTACCGCCTGCAGGCCGGGGATCGCGTCCGTATTCCGCCTGTTCGCATCGAACCCGGGAAATCAACCGGGCGTGTGCCGGATACCCTCGTCCAGGCAGTTCGGGCGGCGATCGTGCACGAGGATGCCGACCTCATCGTGATCAACAAGCCCGCCGGCCTCGCCGTGCACGGTGGCAGCGGCCTGGATTTCGGCGTGATCGAAGCACTGCGAGCCGACCGTCCGCAGGAGACGCTCGAGCTCGCACACCGCCTCGATCGCGAGACCAGCGGCTGCCTGCTGATCGCTCGCAAGCGTTCGAGCCTGCGTGAAGTCCATCGGTTGATGCGCGAAGGATTGGTCGAGAAGCACTACCTCGCGCTGGTCGGCGGCCAGTGGCAGCTCGGGAAGAAGCGAATCGACGTGCCCCTCGCGTTGCGCCAGGTGCAGGGTGGCGAACGCGTCGTGAAAGCGCGTGCGGACGGCAAGCAATCGGCGACTCTCTTCGCGCCCGTGCAGCACTTCGGGAAGCGCGCGACACTCATGGACATCGCACTCGAAACCGGTCGCACGCACCAGATCCGCGTGCACTCCGCGTATGCGGGCCATCCAGTCGCCGGCGATGACAAGTACGGCGACAAGGATTTCAACGAGCAGATGCGCAAGCTCGGCTTGAAGCGCATGTTCCTGCACGCGCAGACGATCAGCTTCGCGTGGCCGAACGGCCGCGAGTTCGATGCGAGCGTGCCACTGGATGACGAATTGAAAGCCGTGCTCGATCGCCTCGGCTGATTGCCCTCTGGTCGGTGAGCTCAGGGCAGCTCGATACCCGCGTCGCGCAGTGCCTGCGACAACCAGATGAGGGGCAGGCCGATGAGTGCCGTCGGGTCCTGGGACACGATGCGTTCGAACAGCACGATGCCGAGACCCTCTGCCTTGAATCCTCCGGCGCAATCGAACGGTTGTTCCCGATCGATGTAGCGCGCGATCTCGGGCTCGGAGAGCGCACGGAACAGCACAGCCGTCACGTCGACGTGCTCCGCCGTCCCGTGCGGTCCCGCGACGCAGACCGCGGTGAGGAAGCTCACTTTCTGTCCGCTGGCCAGCCGCAATTGCTCCGCGGTCCGTGCCGCGTTACCAGGCTTGCCGAGCTTCTGTTCTCCGCACACGGCCACCTGGTCCGCGCCGATCACGATGGCGTCGGAGAACTGGTCACGAACGCTCTGCGCCTTCGCTCGGGCGAGTCGGATTGCCAGGTCGCGATGGGTTTCCACGGGAAGCGGCGACTCGTCCAGGTTCGGCGAATGGACGTGGAAGGACACCCGCAGCCGTTCCAGCAGCTGGCGGCGATAGCGGGACCCGGAGGCGAGAATGAGAGTGTGAGACACGAGGCAGAGGCGGCAGGAAGGCGACGGATCCGTTTCTTTGGACGTTAAGGCTGCAAAAACAATGGTTTGGACGCGTATTTCTTTTTGACAGCACCCCCCCTCGTCTCTATTATACCGCGCCCATGTCGCGGGACCGGGCGCAAGAGCTCGAGGTCGCGGCGCTGGTCGCACGGGCGGCGCCGGTCGATTTCGAAATTGGGCTCGATGAGCTTACCCGCATCGCGCCGTTGCTGGCACGCGCGGGTGGCAGAGCCAGCGGTCAGTTCCGCTTCCTTCGCTTCGCCGATTCCGGACCGGACGCAGCCTTCGACGCAGCGGAGGGAATGGTGTCGGCGCGCCTCGTGCTCACGTGCCAGCGTTGCCTGGGCGAAGTGGACGTGGAAGTTGCGGAGCACTGCGCGCTGGCGTTCGTCGAGGACGACGCTGCGGCAGCCGAAGTCCCGGCCACTCATGACCCCGTGGTCATGAGACAGGGACGCGTAGCCCTGGATGAGCTCGTTGAAGAGCAGCTCCTGTTGGCGCTGCCACTCGTAGCGATGCACTCGGACGCTTCGGTGTGTGAGCGGCAACTCGCCGCCTCGTCGAAAGGCGAAGAGGCCGGGCCGGAAGAGCCGAAGCAGCGTCCGTTCGCGGGTCTGCGTGACCTGATGAAGAAATGACAGACTGGGTGACCTGGTTTTTACGATCGTGTTCCTGATGACTCATCGGAGAGCGTGTCATGGCGGTTCAGAAAAGCAGAAAGACTCCTTCCAGGCGCGGCATGCACCGCGCACACGACGCGCTGCGGGGTCCGGCGCTGTCGGTGGACCCGAAATCCGGTGAGACGCACCTGCGTCATCGCATCACGCCGGATGGTTACTACCGCGGCAAGAAGCGGATCGACACCGGCGGAGAGCAGAGCGAAGACTGAGCACTGCGAGCGTCATTGGCCGGCGCAGGCAGTGCCGGCGGGCGCTCCCTGCGTTCGACTCACGCGCTTTCGCCAGGCCACGGCGTGTCTGCCCTGAGCACCATCGCTGTCGACGTCATGAGCGGCGATCATGGGCCGCACGTCTGCGTTCCGGCGGCGGTTTCGCTGCTGCGTGAGCGCAACGATATCGCCCTGGTTCTCGTCGGCCTCCCGGAAAAGATCGAACGCGAGCTCGCGCGCACCGGCGCCAGGCTCGGTGATCGCCTGGCGATTCATCCGGCGACCCAGGTGGTGGCGATGAACGAGGCCCCGCGCGACGCCGTTCGCCGCAAGAAAGATTCCTCCATCCGTCGCGCGCTGGAGCTCGTGAAGTCGGGACAGGCGGGCGCGTGCGTGAGCTCCGGCAACACGGGCGCGCTAATGGCCACGGCGCACTTCGTGCTGAAGTCGCTGCCGGGCGTCGACCGTCCGGCCATCATGTCTGCAATACCTGCTATTGGTGGCCACACGCACATGCTCGACCTCGGGGCAAATGCCGCCGCGACGCCGGAGCAGCTCGCGCAGTTCGGCGTGATGGGTTCCATCGTAGCCGGCGGGCTGAGCGAGCTCGAACGTCCGACAGTGGGGCTGCTCAACATCGGCGAAGAGGACATCAAGGGCCACGATATCGTCCAGGACGCACACCGGTTGCTGCAGGCGAGCCGGCTGAACTATGTCGGCTTCGTCGAGGGCGACGACATCTTCACCGGCGAGGTCGACGTGGTGGTCACCGACGGCTTCACCGGCAACGTTGCCCTCAAGACGATGGAAGGGCTGGCGCGTATGATCGGGGCCTCGGTGCGCGAGGAATTCTCCCGCTCGCCGCTGCGCCGGATCATGGCAGCCAGTGCCTGGCCCGCGCTGAGTGCCGTGCGCACCCGGCTGGATTCTCGCCGCTACAATGGAGCGAGCATGGTTGGTCTGAATGGCATCGTCATCAAGAGTCATGGCGGCGCGGATGAATTCGCGTTCCAGCACGCCATCGCGACGGCGGCGATCGAAGTGAACCGGGCTGTTCCCGCCCGCATTGCGGCCGCGCTCGCGGCGCGAGTGTCCTGATGATCAAGTCACGCATCGCCGGCACGGGCCGTTGTCTCCCGGAAAAGATCCTCACCAATTTCGACCTGGAGAAGATGGTCGAAACCACCGACGAGTGGATCCGCACGCGCACGGGCATCGAGCGGCGGCACATCGCCGCACCCGACCAGACCACCGTCGATCTCGCCGAGGGTGCCGCGCGCGCCGCCATCGAGGCCGCCGGCAAGCGCCCGGAGGACGTCGACTTCATCGCGTTCGGCACGACGACGCCCGACTTCGTCTTTCCGAACTGCGGCGTGCTCCTGCAATCGCGGCTCGGTGTGCGCGGTTGCGCCGCGTTCAGCCTCGAGACCGCTTGCAGCGGATTCATCTACGCGCTCTCGATCGCCGACAAGTACGTTCGCGCCGGCGAAGCGCGCTGCGCGCTCGTGGTCGGCGCCGAGACGCTGAGCCGCATGACGGACTGGAACGACCGGCAAACCTGCGTGCTCTTCGGCGACGGGGCCGGTGCGGTGGTCCTCACGCCGGATACCGAGACCGGGATCGTGTCCACGCACATCCACGCCGATGGCACTTACAAGGACCTGCTCTTCGTGCCCTCGGGTGTTTCGAAGAAGGCCGATCCGAACGATCCGACGGCGGGCTTCATCCACATGAGCGGCAACGACGTGTTCAAGGTTGCCGTGAACACGCTGGGCCGCATCGTCGACGAGACACTCGAGAAGAACGGCCTCGACAAGTCGGCGATCGACTGGCTCGTGCCGCACCAGGCGAACATCCGCATCATCCAGGCGACGGCGCGCAAGCTCGACATGCCGATGGAGCGCGTGATCGTCACCGTGCACGAGCATGGCAACACGTCGGCGGCCTCCGTGCCGATGGCGCTGGATGTCGCGGTGCGCGACGGGCGCATCAAGCGCGGCGACCTGGTGCTGCTTGAAGCCTTCGGCGGTGGATTTACGTGGGGCTCGGCCCTGGTCCGTTACTAGTTCGCGGCGTCGCCCGCGAAGGGCATTTCAATCGGCGGGTTTCTTGACCCGGCTGAGCCACACGAAGTAGGGGTCCCAGCCCTGGGGCGGAGCCAATCCGACTTCACGCCGGCCCCCGCCGCGGACGCGGTCGCGCCAGACGGAGTAGGCGTCCCAGGCGGTCGACGACTCGTTTTCGATGGGCCGGTTGTCCGGCGCCACGTTTGAGCTGGAGGTGTCCGACATTGTCGCGAAGGCTTTATGGTTGTTGGTCGCCGCTGAACTGTAGGGGAATCCCTGCCATGGGCGGCGTGAACGCGGTCACACTCCGGCAGCATGCCGCACGCGCGGCATCGCCTGACCCGGGATTCCGCCCCGCCACCAATAGAATGAGTCTCGTGCGCAGCTGCCTCGTGCTGGCAGCCCGCTTCGCAGCCGTCCTGGGTGCGGCTGCGCCTGTTTCGGCAGAGGTTTTCATCGTCCCGCCGATGGGCGTGGACCTGGTGGGCGTTGAAGAGAACACGGTGGCGCGCTTCGAGGACACCATGCCCGATATCGCGCGCCGCTACGGGCTGGGGTACGAGGAGATTCTCAACGCCAATCCCGGAACCGATCCGTGGCTGCCCGGTGACGGGCGGGAGATCCTGCTGCCCACGCGCCATATCCTTCCTGCGCAGCGCGATGGCGTCGTCATCAATCTCTCGGAGCACCGGCTCTACTATTTCCCGAGGCCGAAGGATGGCCAGCGGCCGCAAGTGGTCTCGCATCCGATCAGCATCGGGCAGATGGACTGGGAGACGCCCCTGGGCGTGACCCGCATCGTCTCGAAGACGAAGAAGCCGACGTGGTATCCGCCGCAGTCGATCCGCAAGCAGCACGAACAGGAGGGCACGCCGCTGCCGCGCGCCGTGCCGCCGGGTCCGGACAATCCACTCGGCGACTACGCGATGCGTCTAGGCATCCCGGGCGGCGCGTACCTCATTCACGGCACCAATCGTCCGGTCGGTGTCGGTCTGCCCGTGACACACGGGTGCATCCGCATGTACCCGGAGGACATCGAGTCGCTGTTTGCGCGCGTGAAGGTCAATACGCCCGTGCTGATCATCAATCAACCGATCAAGACCGGCTGGGTCGGTGACGTGCTCTACCTCGAAGTGCATCCCAGGGTCGATACGGCCAGGCCGCCGGCCGCGAACGCAGCCAACGACACTCGCAACCCGGCAGCGCTGACCGAAATGAAAGCGCCCGGTGCGTCATCGCCAGTCGCAGGCATGGACCTCACCACGCTGACGCGGCTCCTCGTGAACGCGACGCGTGACAAGCCCGTGCGCATCAACTGGGCACTTGCCGAGCGCACCCTGCAGGAGGCGCGCGGCATGCCGATCGCGATCTCGTTACCCCAGGTCTCCGTGGGCCAGGACGCGGCGGGTCAATAGGAACTGGCAAAAAAAACGCCGCGGGGTTGCCGCGGCGTTTTCCTGGGCCGAAGAATTTACTTCGACATCGAGCGCTTGAACATGCGGTCGATCTTCTCGCCCGTCGCGTCACAGCACGACTGGCTCGCCTGCGCCGCCGAGAGCGCCTGGTTCGCAGAGCTCTGAGCGCCGTTGGCGGCCTGCTGGGCCGCGGAAGCCGCGCTCGCAGCGGAGCCGGCCGATTCCTTGGCCGCAGCAGCGTCCTGCTGCGCACGTTGCACCTGCGACTTCAGTTCGTCGATCTGCGCCTGCATCGGCTTCAGATCGGTACAGCCAATCATCGCCCCGAGGCAGACGGCCGCCGCAGTTGCCTTCAGCATCATTCCAGTCTTCATTTGGTTACCCCTTTTCGTTCGTGAGTTTTCCGGTTTAGCCCGAAGTCCAACACTTCAGCTCTACGAACGGGCCAAGCCACGCGCGAGCCGAAACGGAACCGCGCATAAGTGACCAGATTTGCGAGCCGGATGCAACTGAAAACTGCGCTCCTGTCGGCGCGCGGCGACACCGAATTGCTTCACTTGACAGTTCCTTTGCAACATTTACGCATTCGCGCAACAGTGCCGCGCGCACTCTTGCGAGCGACACGGCGCGCTGCGCGCGCGGCGCCAGCGATGAGCGACACGGTCACGCGCGATCACGCAATCCTGCGCTGCATAGCGTCGCCGCGCTCATCCGAATCCTGGTCGAAGGAACTCATGAGCGTCGCGCTCGAGGAAGCGCGAGCGCATGCCGCCAATGCGCATCCACCAGTCGCTGGCTGAAGTGCGCGAAGCAACGCACAGGCGTTCGAGAGGCGGTGAGTCGCTCAGCGTTGCGGCCCCGAGAACGCGGCCCTCTGGAAAAGACAGCAGAAGGCGCTCGCGCAGTTGCAAGCGTCAATTCCCGCGCATTCCGGCCAATTTGCCACTGGTGCCGGCTCCGCAACGCTCCTGAAATGGCCGCAGGGATTGCAACTTTGCACAACCTGTATATAATCACAGGTACTCGCCAGGGGACTCAGCCATGTCAGATCTCACACCGCGGCAGACTCAGGTCCTCAAGCTCATCCAGACGCATCTCGTCGAGTCGGGTATGCCACCGACGCGCGCTGAGATTGCCCGAGCCCTGGGTTTCAGATCTGCGAATGCCGCCGAAGAGCATCTGCGAGCGCTGCACCGCAAGGGAGTGATCGAACTCATCCCGGGAGCCTCACGCGGCATCCAGCTCAAGGACACGATTCGCGAACAGATCGGCTTGCCGCTGGTGGGGCGCGTCGCCGCGGGCCGGCCGATCCTCGCGGAAGAGCACATCGAAGCGCGTTACCAGATCGATCCCGAATTGTTCCAGCCCAAGCCGCACTACCTGCTCAAGGTCAACGGCATGAGCATGCGTGACGCAGGCATCCTGGATGGCGATCTGGTGGCCGTGCATCGCACGCCCGACGTGCGCAATCGCCAGATCGTGGTCGCGCGCCTGGAGAACGAAGTCACCGTCAAGCGCTATCGCCAGGAAGGCTCCGTGGTGTGGCTGTTGCCCGAGAACAGCGATTTCGACCCGATCAAGGTCGACCTGAAGGTCGAGCCACTGATCATCGAAGGTGTGGTCGTAGGCGTGGTGCGCAAAGTTGACGCAATGCGCGGCATCCTGCGCCCCGAGCGCAGATAAGCGCAGTTGACTCGAGGGCACTGCTCTACTGCGAACGACCGCCCGCTCGCGATCGAATCCGTTCGAGGTAGTCCGACGGATCGGGAGGCGCAGTCCCTCGGGATTGCGCCTCCCACATCACTTCCCCCAGCACTTCCAGCATCACGTGCTCCGCATCGAGCGACGAACCGAAGCGTTGCGCGAGCTCGGCATGCAGCGCCGCAATGCCTGCGGGCCGGTCCGTGCTCACCTGCTCGCGGATCGCGAGATGCAGTCCCAGGTGCAGAAACGGATTCGTGGCGCCGAGCTCCGCCGGAAATTCCGATTCGAGGGCGGCATCGCTCGCGAGCAGCGCCTGGTACTCCGGGTGGTCGGCGACCACCGACGCGATCTGCGCTTCCAGCGGCTCTAGCGGCTCCCGGCGCAAGTGCTTTCGCCACGCATTGACGTACATACGTCGCAGGTCGGCGCGCGATTGATCATGAAAGAAAGGCATGCGCGCTTCCTAGCGTGATGCGCGCCGGCCGCGAGACGTCGCAGGTCGTGCTCGCTTGGGACGCGCACTGGCGCGAGGCGCTGGGCGTGGCAAGCGTGCCTTGCCTCCGGTCTCTTCTACGGGTGGCGTCTTGAGGTCGAACGCGCACAGGTCACGGATTGCGCAGTCGGGGCAGAGTGGACGGCGTGCCTTGCACACGTATCGGCCGTGCAGGATGAGCCAGTGATGCGCGTGGTGACGGAATTCTTCGGGCACGACTTTCAGGAGGCCTTCCTCGACCTGCTCGGGCGTCAACCCCTGTGCCAGCCCGGTGCGATTGGCGACGCGGAAAATATGGGTGTCGACGGCGATGGTGGGTTCACCGAAAGCGACATTCAGGACGACGTTCGCCGTCTTGCGGCCGACGCCGGGCAGCTGCTCGAGCGAGACGCGATCGTTCGGTACCTCACCGCGGTGCTTCTCGACCAGGATGCGGCAAGCCTCGATGATGTTCTTCGCCTTGCTGTTGAAGAGCCCGATCGACTTGATGAAAGACGTGAGCCCGTCGACACCCAGCTCGAGCAGGGTGCGGGCATTGGGAGCCCGCTCGAAAAGCGCAGGCGTCACGAGGTTCACGCTCCTGTCCGTTGCCTGCGCGGAAAGAATCACGGCGACCAGCAACTCGAAGGGATTGGAGTACTGGAGCTCGCTGCGCGGGTGCGGATTCGCCTCGCGCAGGCGGCGAAACATTTCCTGGCGCTTCGCTGGAATCACGACTGCGACTCCGTGCGGCGCCAGCCCGCCGCCTGGCGCTTGCGTGCTTCGATGACGCGTTCACGTTCCACGCGAACCCGATCTCGCCGCGTCACGTGCGCCTCGTACCGCTTGCGGTTGGCGTGCGCGAGCTCCGTGAGCTGCTCAGGAGTCCAGCCGGCCTGTGGTGCGCCGCGCGCGTCGCGCACCGGGACCATCGCAATGCAGTCAACGGGGCAGGGCGGCAAGCAAAGCTCGCAACCCGTGCACTGAGCGGCTATCACGGCGTGCATGTACTTCTGTGCGCCGACGATCGCGTCGACGGGACATGCCGGCAGGCATTTCGCGCAACCAATGCAGCGCGACTCATCGATGATCGCGACCAGCGGCGCGGTCTCGGAGCCGTTCTGTGGATTGAGAGGTTTCTCTGGCCGCCCGAGCAGGCCGGCGAGTGCCGCAATCGTCGACTGGCCGCCGGGCGGACACTGATTGATATCAGCCTCACCGCGGGCAATAGCCTCGGCGTATTGCTGGCAGGCCGGGTAGCCGCAGCGCGTGCACTGCGTCTGCGGCAGAAGGGCATCTATCTCTGCTGCTCTGGCTGTTGCTGTGGCCTTCGCTCTGGCCTGCACCCTGGCTTCAGCCGTGGTTGCCGGAGGGTCACTCACTTGACCTTCATGCCTGGTTTCGCGCCGCTGTCGGGCGAAAGCAGAAACAGATCCTTCCCGTCTCCGGCCACCAGCACCATGCCTTCCGACGTGCCGAAGCGCATCTTGCGCGGCTCGAGGTTCGCGATCACGAGGGTAAGGCGACCCTGCAGGTCTTCCGGCCGATACGCGGAGCGGATGCCGGCGAAGACCGTGCGTGGCCCGGTGCCGAGATCGAGCGTGAGCTTCAGGAGCTTGTCGGCGCCCTCGACGGCCTCAGCGCGCTCGATAAGCGCGATGCGCAGGTCGAGCTTGCTGAAATCGTCGATCGAAATCGTTGCGGGCGGGTCGCCATCGACGGCAGCTCCCGCGGCAGGTGCCTTCGAGGACGCGCTTGCGCTCGCCGCCGCTGCCGGAGCGGCGGCCGGTGCCGTTCCGGAGTCGAACAGGGCATCGAGCTGCTTCGGGTCCACGCGCGTCATGAGGTGCGAGTATGGCTCGATCGAGTGGTCACGATCGAAATAGCGGTGCTGTCCCCATTTCATCTGTTCCGGCGTGAGTCGCAGGAACTCGCGTACGCGTTCGGCGGTGGCAGGCAGCACCGGCTGCAGCAGCACGGAGGTGTACCAGAACATCGCGAGCGCTGACGAGCACACCTGCTGCAGCTTCTCCTCCTGTCCTGGCGCCTTGGCGATCTCCCAGGGCTTGTACTCGTCGATGTAGAGATTCACCTCGTCCAGGAGGCGCATGATTTCGCGAAGTGCCTTCCGCAGCTCCCGGTCCTCATAGAGGCGCCCGATAGGCCCCCAGCAATCATCGACGGACTGGAACTTGCGCAACAGCGGTTCCGCGGATGCGTGCGCCTGCGTCAGCTTGCCGCCGAAGCGTTTCTCGATGAAGCCGGCGCAGCGGCTGGCCACGTTGACGTACTTGCCGATCAGGTCCGAGTTCACCCGCGCGATGAAGTCGTCCGGGTTGAAGTCGAGATCCTCGACGTTGGCGTTGAGCTTGGCCGCGATGTAGTACCGCAACCATTCGGGATTCATGCCGATGTCGAGATAGCGCAGCGGACTGAGGCCGGTGCCGCGCGACTTGGACATCTTTTCGCCCGACACCGTGATGAAGCCGTGCACATAGACATGGTCGGGTGCTTTGTAGGGCTTGCCCGCGAACTGCAGCATCGACGGCCAGAACAGCGTGTGGAAATAGATGATGTCCTTGCCGATGAAGTGGATCTGTTCCGTGTCGGGCGCGGTGAGAAACTGCTCGAAGCTGCGTGTCTCGCCGCGCGCGCGCGCCTTGCCGCTGTCGAAGTAGTTCTTCAGGCTGGCGAGATACCCGATGGGCGCGTCCAGCCAGACATAGAAATACTTGCCGGGCGCATCGGGAATCGGGATGCCGAAGTAGGGCGCATCGCGCGAGATGTCCCAATCGCCGAGCGCCTGGTCGCCTTTGCCTTCCAGCCATTCGCGCGCCTTGTTCACGACCTGCGGTTGCAGGCGGCCTGGCTCACTCAGCCAGCCAGTGAGGAACCTGACGCACTTCGGGTCCGACAAGCGGAAGAAAAAGTGATCCGAGGTGCGCAGCTCCGGCTTCACGCCGGAGAGCGTCGAGTACGGGTTGACCAGGTCGGTGGGCGAGTACACCGAGCTGCAGACTTCGCACGCGTCTCCGTACTGGTCCTTCGAGTGGCACTTCGGGCATTCGCCCTTGATGTAGCGATCCGGCAGGAACATGCCTTTCACGGGATCGAAGAACTGCTCGACCGGCCTGGGGTCGATCAGGCCGGCCTGGTGCAGCCGCCGGTAGATGTCCTGCGTCAGCTCGAAGTTCTCGGGCGAATCGGTCGAATGCCAGTTGTCGAAGCTGAGATGAAACCCGCGCAGGTATTGCGGGCGCTCGGCAGCGATGCGCTCGATGAGCTGCTTCGGCGTGATGTCCTGCTCCTGCGCCTTGAGCATGATCGGCGCGCCGTGCGCATCGTCCGCGCACACGAAGTGCGCCGCGTGGCCCCGCATGCGCTGGAAGCGCACCCAGATGTCGGCCTGGATGTACTCCATGATGTGGCCGATGTGAAACGAACCGTTCGCGAACGGCAGCGCGGTCGTGACGAAGAGCTGGCGGGGCACGGAACTCACTCAGCCGAAGTCCTTCAGTGCCTCGAACTTCGCCTTGTTGATGCCTTTCTTGTAGGCCTCCTTGCCGGTGATGGCCTGCTGGTCGAGCAACTGCTGGATGGCGCTGTCCATCGTGCGCATCCCGTGTGCAGAACCGCTTTGCATCGTGTCCTCCAGCTGGTCCAGCTTGCCCTGGCGGATGAGATTCGACACCGCGGATGTGTTGACCAGGATCTCGAGTGCCGCGACGCGGCCCTGCTTGTCTGCCCGCTGCAGGAGCTGCTGCGAGATCACGCCTCGCAGCGAAGTGGAAAGCATCGTGCGCACGTGCGACTGCTTGTCGGCCGGGAACGCGTTGACCATGCGGTCGACCGTCGGTGCGGCGCCATTGGTGTGCAGCGTGCCCATCACGAGAATGCCCATTTCCGCCGCGGTGACCGCGATGCTCATGGTCTCGAGATCGCGCAACTCACCCACCAGCACCACGTCCGGATCCTCGCGCAGAGCCGAGTGGAGGGCGGACGCGAAGCTCGGTGCATGCACGCCGATCTCGCGCTGGCTGATGAGACAGTTCTTGCGATCGTGCACGAATTCGATCGGGTCCTCGATGGTGAGGATGTGTCCCTTGATGCGCGTGTTGACGTCGTCGATCATCGCCGCGAGCGTGGTCGACTTGCCCGAGCCGGTCTTGCCCGTCACGAGGATGAGACCGCTGACGACGCGGCACAGGTTGCGTACCGAGTCGGGCATGTTGAGCTGGTCCAGCGTCAGCGCCTGCGACGGGATCGCCCGGAACACGGCGCCCATGCCGTTGAGCTGGCGCATCACGTTCACCCGGAAGCGCGCCACGCCCTGCAGGTGGTAGGCGAAATCCGTTCCGTCCTTCGCCTCGAAACGCTCGATCGCCTTGCGCGGCATGATCTCGTAGAGCGCTTCGCGCACGAAATCGGCAGTCAGCTTGTCGGGGCGCAGCGGCTGCAGGTCGCCGTACAGGCGGATGCGGGCGGGATCGCCTGCGAGAAAGTGCAGGTCGGACCCTTTCCGATTCAGGATCTCGGCGAGATATTCGTCTATGCGGGCCACGGCTAGCCGCTGGCGAGATCGAGCTTCGGCAGGATCGTGGTGTCCGTGACGAAGTTCTGGAACTGGCGCTTGTCCGTCGCGTAGGCGAAAGCGTCGTCAGGGTCGATTTCCTTCGCGCGGATGGCGGCCAGCAGCGCCATGTCCATGAGCTGCATGCCGTACTCCTTGCCGGTCTGCACCTGGCTCGGGATCTGGTGCGTCTGGTCCGTCATGATCAGCTTTGCGATCGCCTTGGTCATGACCATGACCTCGCAGACCGCGCGCCGGCCGCGCGCGTCGGCGGTCTTGACCAGCACCTGCGTGACCACGGCGATGAGGCTCTGCGACAGGAAGCTCTTGGTCTGCTCGCGCTCATCGACCGGCAGCGCGTCGATGATGCGGTCGATGGTCTTCACCGCGCTGGTCGTGTGCAGCGTGCCGAGCACGAGGTGACCGGTTTCCGCGGCGGTCATCGCCATCGAGATGGTCTCCGCGTCGCGCAGCTCGCCGACCAGGATCACGTCAGGGTCTTCGCGCATCGCGGCGCGCACGCCCTCGGCGAACGAGGGCAGGTGAGTGCCCAGCTCGCGCTGGATCACCTGGCTGTTCTTGCTTCGGTGCACGAACTCGATCGGGTCCTCGAGGCTGATGATGTTCAGCCGTCGCGACTGGTTCAGCAGGTCGATCATCGAGGCCAGCGTCGTCGACTTGCCGGTGCCGGTCGACCCCGTCACCAGGACCATGCCCTGGTGATAGTCGCAGAGCTTCTTGACGATGGGCGGCAGCGCGAGACGGTCGATGGTCGGGATCTCGCTGGGGATGGAGCGGAAGGTCGCGCCGACGCCGGTCTCCTTGCGGAAGACGTTCACCCGGAAGCGTCCGCCGTCCTCGGAGACGTATGAAAAGTCGATGTCGTGGCCCTGCCGGTAATGCTCCTGCTGCGTCTTGGTCAGGATCTCCATGACGTAGCCCTCGAGCTCGTTGTCGCCGAGATGGCGGAACTTGATCGGCATGAGATCGCCGTTCATCCGCAGCATGGGCGGCACGCCCACGGCGAGATGCACGTCGGAGCATCCCTGTGCGAGGCCGAGCTTCAAAAAGGCGTCGATTCGAGGCATGAAAGCGTCACGGGCGCGAAGTTGGGCGCAACTCTACAGGCGGGCGAAACCGTCGTCCAATTGGGGGACAGCAGGGGTGACGCGCGGGCCGAGGCCGAAGCTCCGGTCCTTTCCCCTCGGGCCCCCGGAAAGTATTCGAGTCTTCGAGAAACTTTCCGGGGTGACTTTTACTGGAAGCGCTCGAGGGCGATGCGCATCTCTTCCATCGAGCTGTAGCGCTTGGTCTTGTCCACCGACATGGCGCGAACGATCAGCTCGCCCAGGCTTGGCGGCAGCGACGGATTGATGTCCATCGGCGAGCGCGCCTTGCCCTGCACGTGCTGGTACATCACCGACATGTGGTCGCCGCGATGGTAGGGCGGCACGCCGGTGAACATCTCGTACATGATCACGCCGAGGCTGTAGACGTCGGCTTTTTCGTCCACTTTCTTGCCGAGAATCTGCTCGGGCGCCATGTACTTCGGCGAGCCGATGACGTAGCCGGTCTTGGTGAGCTGCGTGTCGCCCTCGCGGTGCGCGGCGGCGACGCCGAAGTCCACGATCTTGACCAGGCCCTCGTCGTTGATCAGCACGTTCGCGGGCTTCAGGTCGCGATGCACGATGCCGACCTGGTGAGCCACGGTCATGCCGGTGCAGATGTCCATCGCGAACTTCACCGCGCGCTTGAGCGCGACCGGCTTCTCGTTGACGATCTCCGCGCCCAGCGTGTGCGACGGGAAATACTCCATCGAGATGGCGTAGTTGCCGCGCACGTACAGGAAGTCGTAGATGCGGATGACGTTGCGGTGGGTGATCTTGCGCGAGTAGCGCAGCTCGTGCACGAAGCGCTTCATCATCTCCTCGTCCTGCGCCACGTTCTGGTTCAGGAACTTGAGGATGAGCCGCTCGTCGACGACCGTGTCTTCCATCAGCAGCACGGTGCCGAAGGCGCCCTTGCCGATCTTCTCGATGAACTTGTAGCGCCCCTCGATGATGTCGCCCGGCTTGAGCGTCGCGATGTCGAGCTTCTGCGCCTGGCCCGTCTGTTCGGCGCTCTTCACCACCGACTCGAGCTCGCGGTTGTCCATGAGCAGCGTCTTGGCCGGCTCCACCAGCGCAGCCGCCTTCTCGTTCGCGACCACCATGCTCTGGGAGTAGCGGTTGTCGCGTTCCGTGAACGCCTTGGCCGCTGCTGCCTGCACCGAGGGCTCGGGCGGGGAGGCCTGCGCCTGGGCCTGGATGGCCGCGCGGATGTCCTCGATGCGACGCTCGTCCGCAATCCTGGCGAGCGTATTGATCGCCTCGACCTTGATCTCCTTCTCCGGCCGGCTGAGTGTCTGGAGCACGGCGTCGACGACCTTGTAATCGCCGAGCTTGGCGAGCGCGCGGAGCGCGACAGGCATGGAACGCACGTTGCCGGCCTGCAGCATCTCCGCCAGGCGGGGCACCGCGCGCTTGCTGCCGATTTCGGCCAGCGCGTCCACCGCGCGTTCGCTCACCCACCAGTCCTTGTCGCGCGTCGCCTCGATCAGCTGGTTGACGGCGCGCTCGTCGCGGGTCTGGTTGAGAATCTCGATGGCCGCCCGGCGCATGTGCTCGTCCTGGTCCTTGACCAGCTCGAGAACGGCCTCGACGACCTTCGGGCCGCCGATCTTGCCGAGCGCATCGGCCGCGCGGCTGCGCACCCACCAGTCATCGTCCTTGATGGCCTCGAGCAGGTGCTTCACCGACTTCGGCGTGCCGATCTCGTTGAGCACTTCCACGGCGGCCCGGCGCGCGTACTCGTTCTCGTCCTTCAGGACCTCCACGAGGTAGTGGATGGTCTCGGGATGATTGGCCTTGATCACGACTTCCACGGCACGGTTCTGCACGTCGATCTCGGGATCGCGCAGCAGCTTGCAGGCCTGCTCGATGTTGATCGGGCCGTCGAGGCGCGTGAGCGCGTTCAGCGCGGCGGCGCGGATCATCTTGTTCGTATCGCGCAGCTGCGACTGGATGGCTTCCGTCACCTGCGGCAGGTTGAAGCGGCCGAGGATGGCGATGATGTGCATTCGCGCAACGGGGTCCTTGCCCTCGATGCGGCTGATGAGATCGGGGACGGCGGACTCGTCGGCCATCTCACCGACGATGCGAAAGAGGGCGGCCTTCTCGTTGGTTTCCTGGTTGTAGGCGGCAGAGACGAGCTCACGCACGCTGAAGCGTGATTTCTGGGCGCCGATCACGTCGAGCACGGCGGGCTTGGAGATGTCCTCCTGGCTCAGCAGCTCCAGCAGCATGGAGGGCTGATAGTTCTTGCTCGAGGCCAGAGCAAACGCCACACCCGAAATCGCCCGGGGATTCGAGGTCGCGAGCCCTTTCGCAATCAGCGGGAAAGTGCGGGAGTCGACGAGCCCGGTGAGGACTTCCACATAGGCCATCGCTTCCTGCTTGTCCGATGCCGAAAGCGCTTCAATGATCGGCTCGATCGCTCCGCTTCCCATCGAGGCGAGTTTCGCCAGCGCTTTCTTCGAGTCCGCGCTGGAGGGATCGCCGCTCGCCTTGATCTCGTGGATCAGGCGCTCGGCCTTCATCGTGCTGAAGAAACTCATTCGATACAGTGCACTCGGAGGACGCGGCTCATTATGCCACAAGGCTTTACAAGTCTTTGACGCGGCCGTCCCGAGCCTTTCGGGCACAGTGGGCCCGTCGTCCGGCCACCGGACATCGCCCCGCGTCCCACGGGAACACGCACTCGGCGAGCGCGGCTGGCCTGCTGCGAGCTTCGGTTACAATCGTCAACTCCTGGCCAACCTGGCCGGCCCTTCGCGCATCGGAGCGCCCATTCACCGCATGTCAGCAGACCGCGAAGCAGAGCTCAAGCTTCGGCTGGAAACCTATTCCGATCCGTGGCTGCGGCAGACACTCGGTGATGCCGGGGCAGTGACCAGCGTCCGCGTCGATGGCGCGCGAGCGACGGCCGAGGTCACTCTGGGGTTTCCGGCCTCCGACTATGCAGCGGAGTTGAGCCGCGAACTGCAGGCGCACGCGCGCGGTCTCGCATGGCTCGAAGGACTGGACGTGCGCGTCTCGTCCAATATCGCGCCGCACGGGCGCGAGCGTAACCTTCGGCCCGTGGGCGGCGTGAAGAACATCATCGCGGTCGCTTCCGGCAAGGGCGGCGTTGGTAAATCCACGGTCGCCGCGAATCTCGCGCTGGCCTGGGCTGCCCAGGGGGCCAAGGTCGGCGTGCTGGATGCGGATATCTACGGACCCAGCCAGCCGCGGATGCTCGGCCTGAGCGGGCAGAGGCCCACCAGCCCGGACGGCAAGTCGCTTCAGCCACTGGTCGCGCATGGTCTCGAGGTCATGTCGATCGGCTTTCTCATCGACGAGGAGCAGCCGATGGTCTGGCGCGGACCGATGGTCACGCAGGCACTGGCGCAGCTGCTCGGTGAGACCCGCTGGGGTGCGCTCGACTATCTGGTCGTCGACATGCCCCCCGGGACCGGCGACATCCAGCTCACGCTTTCGCAGAGAGTGCCTGTCAGTGGAGCCGTGATAGTCACCACGCCCCAGGACATCGCGCTCCTGGACGCCCGCAAGGGACTGCGGATGTTCGAAAAGGTGTCCGTGCCGGTGCTCGGGATCGTGGAGAACATGAGCACGCACATCTGCTCGAAGTGCGGGCACGAGGAGCACATCTTCGGATCGGGCGGCGGCGCGCGGATGGCAGAGCAATATGGCGTGGATCTCCTCGGCAGCCTGCCGCTGGATATCCGGATCCGCGAGCAGGCCGATGGCGGTCATCCGACGGTCGCGGCCGACCCCGCGGGCGAGCTCGCGCAGGCCTATCGGCTCACAGCCCGGCGCGCGGCCGCGCGACTGGCCGCGCTGGCGATCGAAAAACCGGCATCATTTCCCAGTATCAGCGTCGAGGACTCCTGAGACCATGAGCATCAAGCCTGACAAGTGGATTCGCCGCATGGCGCGCGAGCACGGCATGATCGAGCCTTTCGAGCCCGGGCAGGTGCGCACGCGCGACGGGCAGAAGATCGTGTCCTACGGCACCTCGAGCTACGGCTACGACGTGCGCTGCGCCGACGAATTCAAGATCTTCACCAACATCAACTCGACCATCGTCGATCCGAAAAACTTCGACGAGAAGAGTTTCGTCGACCTCAAGGCGCCGGTCTGCATCATTCCGCCGAATTCCTTTGCGCTGGCGCGCACGGTGGAGTACTTCCGCATCCCGCGCAGTATTTTGACGATTTGCCTGGGCAAATCGACGTTTGCACGCTGTTTCAGTGGCAACACGCGCGTGGCACTCGTGGATGGAACTGCGCCGACGCTGGAAGAAATGGCGCGCCGCCATGACAGCGGAGAAATGTGCTGGGGATACAGCATTGGCGAGAACGGTCGCATCATCGTCACGCTGCTGGACGCACCCCGTTTCATTGCTCGCGATGCCCTGGTCGAGATCGAACTGGACAGCGGCGAGCGCATCGAGGCGACGCCCGATCACCAGTTCATTCGCCGCGACGGACGCCGGGTCACGGCTGGCGAGCTGCGCGCGGGGGACGCGCTCATGCCGCTTTATCGGCAACTCCGACGCGGTTACGAATCAATCTACCAGCCGGTCAATGGCCACTTTGACGCCACGCACCGACTTGCGGACGAGTGGAACGTATGCAACGGCGTGTACGCAGCTTCTCCGGGGACACATCGACACCCTATCGACTTCGATAGACGTAACAATCGCCCGACGAACCTCACACGACTGGGAGCATCCGCCCACATCAGGCTGCACAACATTGAGAACCATGGTGCCGACTTCGATCCGCACGAGCACGCGATGGCGATCAGGCAAGCATTGGCGCGTCGTGCAATGGATCCGGCCTGGAGGGAGCAGTATTCACGAGCCCAGTCGCAGCGCGCAGAAAGCTTCTGGAAAGAGGAGCGATACGCAGCAATTCGTGCGCAGCTGGTCGCTGCACGACGCATCCCGAGCGAAGCGACGCGAGAACTCCACCGTGTCGCCATGCAACAGCGATATAGCGATCCCGCAGAGCGCGAACGGCAGTCTTTGCTGTCGCGCCAGGCCTGGCAGCGGGATGACGGCGACCGACGCGAGCGGCAGGCCGAGGTAGCCCGCCAGATCCGGTTGCGAACCGAGATCGACGAAGAGGCAGTCAGGACAGCACTGGGCACGACTGGCTCGATCCGTGGCGCGGCCCGATATCTGAACTGCGATCGGGCTGTCTTTCAGCGCTTCCCCGAAGTGATCGCAGCATTTGCGGGGCGACGCTCTCGCAACCACAAGGTGGTTGCGGTGCGTGAGCGGCCGGGCGAGCACGACACGTTTTGTCTGACGGTCCCCGAGACCGGCAACTTCGCGCTCCAGGCCGGCGTCTTCGTCCGGAATTGCGGCATAATCGTAAACGTAACTCCCCTCGAGCCCGAGTGGGAGGGACACGTGACGCTCGAGTTCTCGAACAGCACGCCGCTGCCCGCGAAGATTTACGCCAACGAAGGCGTGGCGCAGATGCTGTTCCTGGAATCGGACGAAGTCTGCGAGACCTCATACAAGGATCGCGGCGGGAAGTACCAGGGCCAGAAGGGCGTGACGCTGCCGAAGACCTGATTCGGGACGAAGAAGTCAGCGCCGCTCGAGCGAGGCAATCTCCATCTGGAACTCGCGCTTGCCGTCGCGCAGGCGCTCGCCTTTTACTGGCAGGTAGCCCAGTGAAGGCGCGTGCCACGTGCGCGTGACGCGCCTGGACCCCTGCCGCTCGACGCGATAGATCACGGTATCCAGCTCGCCGATCGCAGTCTTGATCCGCTGCGTTCCCTCGAGCCTGTAGTCGTATTCCTTGATGCGATCCTTGTCGACCATGTCGTATGACATCGACTTGCCGCCGCGAGCCAGGTCCAGCAGGTGCGCCGCCTGGATCGACATCGCATCCTGCGCGCCCTCCGGCAAGGTGACGTCCACTTTCCTGTCCTCTGCGACGCCGCGCGCCCGATGTGCGTCCCAGTCGAACTCCAGCTGGATGTCGCGCTCCGTGTCCTCGGAGCCGTCGTCCGCGAGATAGCGCACCGGGACGACGCGGTCATCAACGATCACGAACCAGCTGGTCTGGGTGATCTCGTCGCTGAAAGCAAGACGAAAGAGGCCGCGTGCATTCGCGCGCGATTCGTAGGTGTACACGCCCTGGCTGTCGCGCTTGAGATCGAGGCGCGTGGTTCCTGCATTGATGCCCTTGTACTTGACTGCGTAGCTCGCAGCGAATGGCCGCAATTCCGCCTGGGTGCTCGCGGTGTCCTCGGCCGTGGCCGCACCGCCCAGGAACGAGAGTGCGAAAGCCATGATGCGTATGCGCGCGATGCTCACGATGCGCCCGCTTCGGTTGCGGCACCGGGCGGCACGAGAATGGGCTCGCGCAGCGGCGCGCCGCGAAACCACGGTGCGCCCTGGCGCCACTCGAGCGTGCCGGTTGCAAACCAGTCGACCGTCATCGGGTAAAGCCTGTGCTCCTCGCGCAATACTCGGGCCTGCAATGTTGCCGCATCCTCGCCACCGCGCACAGCAACGCGTGTCTGCGCGATGACCGGGCCACCGTCGAGTTCCTCGGTCACAAAGTGCACGCTGCACCCGTGTTCCCGGTCACCCGCCTCGAGTACGCGCTGGTGAGTGCGCAGGCCGGGGTACTTGGGCAGCAGCGAGGGATGGATGTTCAACAGGCGTCCCGTGAACTCGTGCACGAACGACGGTGACAGGATGCGCATGAACCCTGCCAGAACGACGAGGTCGGGCTGGGTCGCGCGAATGGCTGCCGCCAGTTCCTGGTCATAATCAGCGCGCGATTGCTGTGGCCGCGGTGCCACGACGGTCGTGGCCATTCCCATTTCCCGGGCGCGTGCGAGCCCAGCCGCTTCTGCCTTGTCGCCGAAGATATTCGCCACGCAATAGGAACGATACGGCGCGCTGGCGAGAGCGACCATGTTGCTGCCGCGTCCCGAAACGAGCACAGTTACTCGACGCATTGTGTTCTGCCCGGCTTCGCCGGCGGACCCGCGGACGCCGGTCATGCTTCGACGACCACTCCGCGCGATCCGGCGCGCACCGTGCCGATCACGGTGGGCTGCTGGCCCGATGCGCGCAGCTGTTCGAGCGACCGATCCACGTCGCCGGGAGCGACGCAGACAGTCATGCCGATACCGCAATTGAAGGTGCGATACATCTCCGTGTCGGAGATGCGCGCGGTCTGTTGCAGCCACGTAAACACCGGGTCGACGGGCCAGCCGCGACGAGAGAGCACGACTTCCAGTCCATCGGGAACGACGCGCGGGATGTTCTCGAGCAACCCGCCGCCGGTGATGTGGGCGAGCCCGTGCACGGGCACAGTTTCGAGCAGCCGCAGTAGCGGTTTTACATAGATTCGTGTCGGTGCCATGAGGCGATCGAACAGGCGTTGCCCCTCGAGCATCGTTTCCGGCCCCGCGTTGGCGCGCTCGACGAGCTTGCGTATGAGCGAGTAGCCGTTCGAATGCGGTCCCGATGACGGCAACCCGATGATCGTATCGCCGGCACGCGTGGCCGTGCCATCGACGATGCGGTCCTTCTCGACGACGCCAACGCAAAAGCCGGCGACGTCATAATCGTCGCCGTGGTACATGCCCGGCATTTCCGCGGTTTCGCCGCCGATGAGCGCCGCGCCGGCCTGCACACAACCCTCGACGATGCCGCGCACGACGCTCTCCGCCACATCGACCTGCAACTTGCCCGTGGCGTAGTAGTCGAGAAAGAACAGCGGCTCAGCACCCTGGACCACCACGTCGTTGACGCACATCCCCACCAGGTCTATCCCGATGGTGTCGTGCCGCCCCGTGTCTATGGCGAGGCGCAGCTTGGTACCGACGCCGTCCGTCCCCGAGACGAGCACGGGGCGGCGATATCGATCGAGCGGCACTTCGAACAACGCGCCGAATCCGCCGAGGCCGCCCAGCACTCCTGGACGGAGCGAGCGCCGCACGTGCGGCTTGATACGCTCGACGAGCTCGTCACCGGCGTCGATGTCGACGCCCGCATCGCGATAGGTCAGGGAAGTTCGCTCGGTCATGGGCGCGAGAGGTTGGAGAGCGGAGTGGGGGAAGGTGCTGTGGTATTTTACACGAATGCCCGGACCCCGAATTCCAGCCGGCGAGCGGCCTGTCTCGCACGGACCCAGCCAGCGCGTCGCTGCACACGCGCTCGCGGCCATCATCCCGCTGTTCGTCACCTTCCTCTTCGTGGGCCTGCACGCATCGGCAGCTACGTTTCGTGGCATGTACGAAGCGACGGTCCCCCTATCGGACCGGACGGAGCGCGTACAGGCCGACGCGGTGCGCGCGGCCATGAAACAGGTGCTCGTGCGTGTCACCGGGCGGCGAGAGGCGGCGGAGGATCCGGCGCTGGCGCCGCTCGTGGACGATGCGCGTCGCTACGTCCAGCAGTTTCGCGTGATCGGTGGAAACCAGTTCTTCGCCGGTTTCGATGGCGCCAGGATCGAGCGCGCGGTGGTGGAAGCGGGCCAGCCTCTGTGGGGGCATGAACGCCCGGCGACGCTGGTCGTGGTCGTCGATGAAAGTGGGCGGCGCATCGTGCAGGCCGGCGAATCGGAATCGTCCGTCCGCAATGCGGTCGCGCGCGGCGCGTCGGCTCGAGGTCTGCCGGTGGTCTGGCCCGATGCGGCCCGGCCGGTCGATCTCTCCGACCTGAGCGAGCAAGGCGTTGCATCCCTTCAGCAGACATACGGCGCCGATGCCGTGCTGGTTGGCCGCCTGGCACGTGGCGGGCAGGCACGATGGACGTTGTTCCATGGAGTCTCACCGACCGAATGGTCCGGATCACTCGAAGACGGCGCGCACGGTGCGGCGGATGCGTTTGCAAGCCTGTTTGCCGCCGCCATCACGACACCGGGCGGTGCCGACGTCGCGATCGCAGTGTCGGGCATTGCCGGCGTCCGCGACTATGCCACCGTCACGAGTTATCTCGAGTCGCTGTC